>R11__coassemble_462_pt1 | contig 26676 bp, 21 predicted proteins | sample R11__metabat2_low_PE_020 | metagenome-assembled genome bin R11 | reverse complement strand
CGCCACGGGCTCCCCCCCCCTACACACCAAACAAACACCTCCACCCCCCCCCCCCGGGCGGCTTTCGCGGGTTTGGGTTCTGGGTCGCGCGCCCCCCACCGGCCCCCCCCCGCGCTGCCAAGTGCGGAAGGATTCCTGTCTAGGCGCGAAGCGCCGCGGCGAAGCCTTCCCGACCATCACAAATGCGAAGGCCCCCGCCAGGGGGCTATCTTTGCGTTTGTGGGAGGGGTGACGCGCGGGCTCCGGTGGGGAATTTCCTTTTTGTTTCCGTGTGGTGACTTTCATTTTTTTGCGGTTGTGGTACTCTAACGGCGCTGTCCCAACAGTAGAAGTTTCAAGCAACGTATGGAGGAACTATGGGTATCGGTGGTATGCGAGGATGGCAGCTGGTCATCGTTATTGTGGTGGTCGTGCTCCTAATCTTTGGTCCGAAGAATCTCCCGAAGCTGGGTTCTGCTATCGGCGGTTTCACCAAAAACCTTCGCTCTGGTCTGAAAGATGACGAGGCCGAGAAGGACGGCGAGGAAGTCGAGGCAGAGGTTGAGTCTGAGGATTCTAACGAGGACAAGGAATAGCCTCACAAGCGATTTCCAGTAACTGGAAAGCATGACGGCGTGTGCGGGGTGACTCGCATGCGCCGTATCGTTTACACAAAATTTTAAGGAGTTGAAAGATGGCAAACCCCAACGAGATGATCTTGACCCCCGAGGGCAGGACAAAGCTTGAAGAGGAACTTCATTATCTCGAGACTGAGAAGCGCGACGAGGTTGGCGAGCGTATCCGTGTTGCTCGCGAGTTCGGCGATATCTCTGAGAACTCTGAGTATGATGATGCCAAAAACGAGCAGGCTTTCATCGAGAGCCGTATTGCCGAGATCAACGCAATTTTGGCCACTGCACAGGTTGTAAGCTCACCTAAGCGCAGCACTAAGGTCGTTATCGGCTCTAAGGTTACCCTCGAGGACGAGAAGGGCCGCACCCGCGAGTTTACCGTTGTGGGTGGTGCCGAGGCCGATGCTTCCAATGGCAAAATTTCCAATGAGTCCCCGCTGGGTGCTGCCCTCTTGGGCAAGAAGAAGGGTGAGGAAGTTTCATACGCTGGCCCCACCGGCCGCGCTATGAAGTTCACCTTGGTGAAAGTTGGCAAGTAATGGCTGAGCAGGAAACTCCTGAGGTTATCGACGACCCGATCGAGGTTCGCCGCAACAAGCGTCAAGCTCTAATTGATGCAGGCCAGCAACCCTATGCCTTGCGCTTTGAGGCAAGCGACCATGTGGCCGATTTGGAAGAGCGCTATGCAGAGCTGGAAAACGGTGCGAGCACAGAAGATGTAGTCAAAGTTTCAGGCCGCATCATGGCTTTGCGCAACCAAGGCAAGCTGGTGTTTATCGACATGATGGACTCCACTGCAACTGTGCAGTTGTTTGTGCGCATCAACAACGTGGGCGAGGAGGCCTTTGCTGCCATCAAGGACCTCGACATTGGCGACATCATTGGCGCCACGGGCACGGTTATGCGCACTAAGCGTGGTCAGCTTTCTGTTGCCCCCACTTCAATTGAGCTGCTCTCGAAGGGTCTGCGCCCCCTTCCTGAGAAGTTCCACGGCTTGGCCGACAAAGAGCTCCGCTATCGCCAGCGCTACGTCGACCTCATCTGTAACCCCGAGGTCAAGGAGACCTTCGTCAAGCGCTCAAAGATTGTCAGCGCAGTGCGCCGTTACTACGAGAGCCAGGGCTACATGGAAGTTGAGACGCCGATGCTGCACCCCATCATGGGTGGCGCTACGGCAAAGCCTTTCACAAGCCACTTCAACGCGCTGGACACAGAAGTTTATATGCGCGTCGCTCCGGAGTTGTATCTCAAGCGCCTCATTGTGGGCGGTTTTGAGCGCGTGTTCGAGCTGAACCGTTGCTTCCGCAATGAAGGTATGGATCTTACCCATAACCCCGAGTTCACCACCGTCGAGTCTTATGGCGCATACCTTGATTTGCGTGACATGATGGATTTGTGCGAAGGTGTGTTCCGCGCCGCAGCTGAGGCTGCAAATGGCAGCCTGCAGTGTGAATATGGCGAGAACACCATCGACTTTGAGAAGCCCTTCCGCCGTGCAACTATGATTGAACTTGCCAGCGAAGCTGCTGGCGAGGATGTCTCCTTTGAGCGTTCCCTTGAAGATTTACAGGCATTGGCCAAAGCAAACGGTGTTGAGGTGCAGGATTCCTGGGGCAAGGGCAAGCTCATCAGCGAGTTGTTCGAGGCGTTGGTTGAAGAAAACATCGTTCAACCTACCTTTGTTACCGAGCATCCGTTGGAGATTAGCCCGCTGGCAAAGAAGCTTGAGGGCAATCCCGAGCTCACCGACCGCTTCGAGCTGTTTATTTGCGGCCACGAGTACGCAAATGCCTTTAGCGAGCTAAACGACCCGGTTGACCAGGCAGAGCGCTTCGCTGCCCAGATGGAGGCTAAGGCTTCCGGCGACGAGGAGGCTATGGACTACGATCAGGACTACATCCGCGCGCTGGAATATGGTATGCCGCCCGCTGGTGGCATCGGCATCGGCATCGACCGCATGGTCATGCTGCTGACCAACAACCAAAGCATCCGCGACGTGTTGCTGTTCCCCCACATGAGGCCAGAAGCACTGTAAGAGATTTTGAAGCCTAAAGCATTCCGCGGTCGAAGTTCAGCAGACGGCGGAATCTTGGGCTGCTTGCCCTCAAGTCGTGGGGCGTGCCGTCTATTGCGATGGTTCCCTGTTCCAAGAACACCACGCGGTCCATCTCTTCCACACAGGCGAGATGATGGGTGATCAGGATGATAGTGCGGCCTTCAAGCACGCTGAAGATGCAATTCAGTAACGATTGCTCTGTTATGGGGTCAAGCGCGACTGTGGGTTCATCGAATATGACAATGGGGGCGTTTCGCAAAAGTACGCGCGCCAGCGCAATGCGATGCCCCTCTCCGCCGCTGAAATTGAGGCCGTCTTCATCCGCGACGGTATCGATTCCCTTGGGCAAACGCTGAAGCAAAGCCCCCAAACCCACTGTCTCCAAGGCCTTGACCGCTTGCTCTTTGCTGATGGATTTGTCCCCTAGGGTCAGGTTTGAATAGAGCGTCTTGTTAAAGAGATAGGTGTTTTGCTGTACGAAGGCCACGTGCTGGCAGATGGAATCACCAAAGCTGGCAGTGGGAACGGCGTCGAGGCTGACCGTCCCGGAGCACGGCATGAGGTCTCCACGAATCAGCGACGCCAAAGTGGACTTCCCCGACCCGCTCGGCCCCAGGACCATCACCTTGGTTCCTTGAGGAATGTCCAGGCTCACTCCGCGGACTAGCTCTGCCTCCCCAGGATAAGAGAAGTGCAGATCCTTCACGGATAGCAGGGGAGCGTTGCTGATCTGAGGGGTCTTTCTTGTTTTGTCCTCACTGGGAGCATCTAGCTGGTTGAGACGCTCGATGGAATCCAGGTGGCTTCCCGCTTCCAGGGTGGCTCGGGGCAGGGGCGAGAAGGCCTCCATCAGTGGGAAGAACCCCAGAACAAATGCTGCTATGAGGTCTGCCGGCCTGCCAGCGACCCCACTTGCAGCGTCAGCCTGTGCCGTGGTGCCAAAGTGGAGCGCTGTCCAAACCAACAAGGCGGCAGAGGCCAAAACGAAGAAAAGAGACACGATGAGGTCGTGAATACGCAGCGTCTTTGCCGTAGCTGCCTGCACGCTGTTGAGTTGGGCTTCGGCATCGACGACCGTCTCGATATAATCGGATCTTCGCCCAGAGAAGGCCCAATCGGCAATACCGGCTATGTTGTCATAGGAGCTGCCATAAAATTGGCTCTGAAGCTGCTTGGCCCTCATTTGCCGCGCTCCGTTGTGAAGAACGGAAACCAAAGGCATCAGCACTGTCAGCACCAAAAGTTCAAGGGCCATGAACAACGCGAAAGCGACGGAGAAAACTCCGATGCACACAACCACGATTACCCACAACATCCAAGAGATGACCAAGGGGAACACCGTGCGTAGGTAAAGATTTTGCACGTGCCCGATGTCATTTGCTAAAAGCCCCAGGGCGTCGCCTGCTCTGTGGGTTGCAGTCCAGAACATACCCTCGTCTTCTATGGCACAATAGAGGCGCTTTCGCATGGTGGAGGTGAGGCGCAACACCCAATCGTGGCTTTGAATGCGCTCGAAGTAACTCAAAAACGGCTTACCAAGGCCAAAGACTTGGACCAACCCCAAGGGGACAAGAATGCTGAAAAGTCCCAGCTCAGGCTCTTCGGCGGCGTCGGAAATGAGATAGCCCGAGGTAAACATCAAGCCAACCGCAAAGATCATGGTGAGAATGCCTAACCCCAAGGAAGCTAGAAGTGCTTTGCGATAGCGGCCGAGATAGGGGCGCAGCCACCCGTCCTCGCCCCATGCGCGCTGCCAGCGATGCAGAACCTGCGATTTCATAGGCTCACCGCCTCTCCACGCATCTGGGCAACAAGCCTGGCAAAGGGGCCCGCCGCTTGGGAGAGCTCGTCAAAACTGCCTTGTTCGACCAAGGCACCGTCTTCCAATACCAAGATATGGTCCATTTCGTGCATCCAATGGAGTCTGTGAGTGGCAAAAATCACTAGCTTGCCCTCCATCAAGGAAATGATTGCATCTTTAAGTTCCAGCTCCGTTTCGATATCTAAATGCGCGGTGGGCTCGTCGAGAATTAAGACGTCTCGTTTGGAGTCGAGAATTACCCGAGCTAAAGCAACGCGTTGCTCTTGACCGCCGGAAAGACTTCGCCCCGCCTCGCCCACAAGGGTGTCAAGACCTTCGGGCAGGGAGTCCACAAATTCTTTCAGCCCAGCCATCTCGGCAGCTTTGCAGACCTCCTCTTCGCTGGCGTTGGGGCAGTAAAACGCTATATTTGCTCGTATCGTCCCGTGAAAGATATGGGGTTTTTGGGGGATGTAGGCAACGCGGTTCCTCCACTGAGGAGTTGCATGCGATCCGCCCTCAAAGCCTGCCAGAATGCGGGCGAGGGTCGACTTGCCTGAACCGCTTGCTCCCACTATCCCTAGGCGGTAGGCGCGGGCTTCGCCGTCAAACGTGCCAGGCAGCTGCAGGGAAAGCGAGACATCCCTGAGCGTCGGTTGCGTAGCTTTCGGGTAGGCAAAGGTCAGCCCGTCTGCAATCAGCCTGTCGTCTCGTATGACAACTTCGGGCAAAGCGCCGCTTTTGCCGGCATCTTCAATCAGCTTCACAATCGCCGCCAGCTGGTTGCGCCCATCTAAGCTTGCATGGAAGTCGGTGGAAAACCTTCGCACGGCTGCAAAGTATTCGGGGACGATGATGAGCACGGCCAGTGCGGGCATGAGTTGGGCATCTCCTGCCATCAGCCTGAATCCGAACATGATCGCTACAGCAGCAAGGGCAAAGACCCTGAACAAGTCCAACACCAAACTGGAAAGCGTAGCTGTCTTTATGGTTTTGACGGTAGCTTCACGAAAGCTTTCGCTGACCTTGTACACATTGTCCGCGTAGGCCTTGCTTTGCCCGAAGGCCTTTAAGGTGGCAACCCCCTTGAGAGAGTCTGTGAAATGGTTCGAGAGACGTTGATACTTGCCGTGCTGGGCAGCTGCATTCTCCTTGGCAAAACTGCCCAGTAAACGCATGTAAAACACAATACAGGGGAGGATGGCGATGGCAATCATTCCACTAATGGGGTCCAACACCAAAAGCACAACAGAGAGCAGCGCAGGGATGACCATAAGATCAGCCAGCTTTGGCAGCACCAGCGCCAAATAATCACGAACTTGCTCAACGCCCTCCACTAACGTGGTAGTGATTGCGCCACTTCCATAAAGTTGAATCGCCTTGCTGCCTTGGCTATAGACGCTTTGTACCAATTCTCTTCTGAGTCTGGAGGCTTCACGACGGGCATATTTATCCATGTAAGCGTCCCTGGTGAACTTCAGGACCTGTCTTGCGCCAAAGCATAGAGCAAAGAGGAGAGTCCAAAGCGCCATCGACTGCAGCGTCGCCTTTTGCCAAAGTCCGCAAAGCGAACATGCCAACCCCAGTGCCTGCCCTGTGATGAGTGCGGCATCTGCCGCTGCTGCAACAAAGGAGACAGCAAGAGCCCTTTTCGCGCCAGGCAGCGATTTGACATTGTTGTCAAACAAAGCCAATTGTGGCCTCTCTTCTTAAGAACTATTTTTAATAAGGTACCAAATGTGGAGATTTTTTAGTGGTCATTAGTATATTCTCCAAATAAGTATCTAAACTCGCTTTTGAGGCGAGGGGAGAAGGGGGGGTACCGAATATGGATGCAGTTTTGCTGGGTCGTATCCAATTTGCGTTTACCGCGCTGTATCACTATCTGTTCGTTCCGCTTTCCGTGGGCTTTGGCCTTGTCTTGGCGATTCTTCTGACCAAGGCGTACAAGACCAAGGACCCTAAAGACGAGGCATTGGCCTCGTTTTGGCTGCGGCTCTTCATAGGCACCTTTGCTGTGGGCGTTGCAACGGGCATTACCATGGAGTTCTCTTTCGGCACCAACTGGGCGGACTACTCGCGCTTTGTGGGCGACATCTTCGGTGCGCCGCTGGCTGCCGAAGCATTGTTTGCGTTCTTCATGGAGTCCGTGTTTTTGGGCGTTTTAGCATTCGGCAAAAACAAAATCGGCCCCAAAGCCTATGTAGCCAGCGGCTGGCTGGTGTGGGCAGGCAGCTGCCTTTCTTGCCTGTGGATTATCATCGCCAACTCATGGATGCAAACTCCCGCAGGCTTTGAAGTCGTGGACGGTCGTGCAGTTCTGACGGACTTTTTCGCTGCCGCCATCAATTTCTCAACCGGACAACGTTACTTGCATGTCATTGTTGCGCTGCTGCTGACCGGCGCGCTTGCTGCCGTTGCCATCGCCGCTTATTACCAACTCAAGGGCCGTGCGCCCGAGATGAGCAAAAAGCTCATGAAGATTGGCAGCGTTGTGGCTGTTGTTTGTGCGGTGTTTATGATGGTTGCCGCCCACCAGCAGGCTTGTGAAGTGGCCGAGCAACAGCCTGCCAAGTTGGCTGCTATGGAAGGCCAATGGGAGGACGGGCCCGCTGAGATGTCGCTGTTCGGTTGGGTGGACGAGGAATCTGGCACCACGTACACCATTGGCATCCCTGGCCTAACCTCCTTTGTTGCTTCCGGCAGCTTCGATACCTCCTATACCGGCCTCAACAGCTTGGGCGAAAACGAGTACACCGGCAATATTAATGCCATCTATCAGTGCTACCACTTCATGCTCTATATGTACGGCGCCGTGATCATCGTCGTCTTGTTGGGTCTGTTCGTAACCTTTGGCAAGCTCAAGAACAAGTGGGCGCTGCGTTTTATGGTCTTAGGGCCCCTCTTTGCAATATTGGCCATTGAGTTTGGCTGGATGGTTGCAGAGCTGGGTCGCCAGCCTTGGATTGTGTACGGCCAGATGCTCACCTCGGACGCTTACTCGCTTGCGGTGGAGCCCTGGATGCTCATCGTCACTATCATCTTGTTCGTCGCGGTTTACGCGCTTATCTACTTCTTGTGGCTGCGGTCCGCTTTTCGCACCATCAAGAAGGGCCCGGAGGTGTTCTTGGAGACAGAAACCCTCGCTGAGGAAGAGGAGGTGGACGAGCTATGACAGCGCTTGGAATCCTTTGGTACGTGCTTATCCTCGTTTTGATGGCCGGATACTTCGTGTTGGACGGTTTTGACCTGGGCGTGGGCGTGCTCTATCCCTTCATTGCCAAGGACGACAAGTCCAAGATGGCCCTCATCCACGCCATCGGCCCTGTGTGGGATGGCAACGAGGTGTGGCTGCTCACCTGCGGCGGCGCGCTGTTCGCGGCATTTGCCCCCGCGTATGCCACCAGCTTCTCTGGTTTTTACTTGGCTATCATGTTGGTGCTGTTCGGCTTGATCTTGCGTGCGGTCTCCGTGGTCTTTCGCGGTCATGAGGAAGACTTCCACAAGTTGTGGGATGTCATGTTCTTCATCGGCAGCCTGTTACCTGCGTTGCTTTTTGGTGTGGCCATCGGCAACGTGGTGGAGAGCATCCCTCTGAATGCCAACGGCGATTACACCGGAGGGTTTGTGGCACTTCTTAATCCGTTTGCGCTGTTGTGCGGCGTACTCGGCCTTGTGACGATGATTGCGCAGGGCGCTTCTTGGATCGCCCTTAAAAGCCCCGTTGACGGCGTGCTGCGCAAGAAAGCCCTGCGCATCCGTAAAATCGCATGCATTGCGAGCATTGTGCTGGTGCTGATTGTTAGTGTGTTGTTTGTTGCCGTCATCATCCCGGGCCTTAACTACACGATTGGAAACACTGTGCTTTGTGCTGCTATGGCCATCGTGTTCGTCGTCGTCAACGCTGCCGTCGTCTTCGTCTGTGGCGGCGAAAACCCCAGTGGGGATTTGGTTGCCCAGATACTCGTTAGCCTTGGCTGTGTTGCTTTGGTTGTGCTCATTGGCGCTACCTTATTCCCCAACTTCATTCCCGCTGTGGACCCGGCGCTGAGCCTGAATATTGCCAACTGCCAAGCCACCGACGTGACCTTGCTGCCCATGACAATCATCGCTTGCATCGGTGTTCCTATCGTGTTGGTGTACCACGTTATCGTCTACCGCTCCTTCCGTGGTAGGGCTGAGAAGTAGATACGCAAAAGGCCCAACATGTCTGAGAGCCGCGGCCACCATTTGGTTGCCGCGGCTCTTTTTTTTGCGCAGACTTTAACTGGGCATCTGCATTGGGACGCGACGTTTGATGTTGGCGGTATACTTGCGTCAAAGATGCCCATGCATGTTTTGCGCTGGGGCTTCAGCGGCAAGAAGAAGAGGAGCTGACCATGGAAAAAACTGCTCATCATCTCAAGCGTTTTGGAACTTCTGTTTTGTGCGTCATCATGGCGTTTGCCCTTGCTGCGACGGTTGCCATGTCGAATGCGGTTTGCCATGCGTTTGCCGCGGCAACGCAAGGCTCGGGCGTTTCGGCTTTGCCCTATGAAGGCGTCTATGACGGGCAGGCGCATTCTGCCACTATCACTGCTGCGGATAGCTACACTTTGTATTATTCCGACACCACTGAGCTGACGGCCAGCAACTATGCCACAAAAGGCACGAAGGCCAACCCTGCCTACACGGACGCTACCTTAGATAGCGAGGGAGCTGTCGCGTCCAAGACCGTCTACTACTATGCCAAGGCTGGCGAGGCGGGTGGCGCTGACGAGGCAGGTTCTACCACGGTGACCATCAACCCGTGCCCTATAGCCGTCACTTGGGACGCTAACTACTTCACCTATGACGGAAAAGAACATCAAGTTAATGCGACGGTCACAAACAAACTGGACGGTGATTACCTCGAACTTAACGTGGTGAACAACACTGGTGCCGACGTGGGTGACTACACAGCCGAGGTCTACGGCATCTATGGAAACACTAATTACACTATGGCAGGGGCTAAGGGCACAACTCTTGAATGGCTCATTTGCTACCTTCTGACTGAAGAAGACGCTACCGTATCAGGTGACACGCTGAATAGCAGCGGCTGGTTCACCGGCAATGTCAAGTTGACAGCACCTGAAGGCTACACGCTTTCAACGGATGAAGAGAAAACGTGGGCAAGCTCGGTTGACATCACCAAGGAGGGTGCAAGCAGCGTTGCGTATCAGCTGCGCGAAGATACATCAGGCTACATTACCGATGTGCTTAAAAAGGAAATCAAACTCGACACCGTGGACCCAGTGGTTAACAAAGTTGAGACGGCGGTTACCACTACTGGCGCTACACTCAAGATTAGCGCTACCGAGGGTACCTCTGGCTTGGATAGCTACAAACTGGAGGGCCTGCCATCAGGCGCCGCGGCAACATGCTCGAACGGCGTGTTCACCGTCACAGGCCTCAGTGCTGGCACAACCTATAACCTCAAAGTGGTTATGACCGATGTTTCTGGGCGCAACACCGAATATGCAGTCAGTGTCACCACTGCAAAGAAGTCGGCCAGCTCCATATCGAGCAACAGCAACGGCAGCACAAACAATACGAGCTCAACCAGCAAGACGGGGGACTTGCTTGCCACAGCTGGTGCCAGCTTTGCATGCCTGGCAGTTTTGGCAGCAGCAGTTCTTCTCATGCTTCGCCGCAAGGAGCGCTAAACCCATTTCAACACAGCGCAGCTGATTGCCTGAAATTGACCGAAAGGCACCCTTCGTAGGGTGCCTTTCTTGCACTTGGGGTAAAGATGCCTGAGGCGGTTTGGTATGATTTGCCCTAGTTTCTAATGCAAGGATTTAAATGGGTAACGTCTTTAAAGTGTTAAAACGCGATTTGCTGCGGCTGTTTAAAGCCCCGGCAGCACTTGTTGTTGTCATTGCGTTGCTCATTTTGCCCTCCATCTATACCTGGTACAACGTGGTCGGGTTTTGGAACCCCTATGACAACACCGGAAACATCAAAGTTGCCGTTGTAAACGAAGATGAGGGCGCTTCAAGCGATATGACAGGCGAGCTCAACGTGGGCGACTCGGTCATTGCCGCGCTTGAGGAAAACAATAAGCTCAAATGGGAGTTTGCAAACTATGAGCAGGCCATGGGCGCTCTTAATGCGGGCGAGGTTTATGCGGTAATCATCATACCGTCCGATTTCACCTCAAACCTGCTCACCATCACCACCGGGGATTTCGTTCAGCCAAAACTTCAGTACTACCTCAACGAAAAGCTCAGCCCTGTTGCCCCAAAGATTACCGATGCTGGTTCGAGCATTCTTGAGCGGACCATCAACACAACATTTGTGTCGACGGTCTCAAACGTTGTTCTTAACGATTTGGGAGATTCGCTCGGCGTGCTTGACACAGAAGCTGGGCAGACAACCTCCGAGGCTGTCTCAAAGCTCACCTCTATCCAAGCGGACCTCGCCTCGGCGCGGGCATCGCTTTCCGAGGCGCAGGACAGCTTCGACAGCGTGCAGGCCGATATCAAATCGGCAAAGTCATCCCTAAGCAGCGCGCAAGGCCATGCCACAACAGCGAAAAATGCGGCAGAAGACATCATGGATGGTGTTGAGGCTGCTTCGAAGAATTTGGGGGCGGTTTCAACTGATTCCCTTGAGGCATTAGGCGGCAGCATCTCAAAGCTCACAGAGGTTTTGAAAAAGGCACAGGATTTGGGGCTTGGAGGCGACCTTCAAGCTGCCATTGATGCTTTGAACAACGCACAAAGTGTTCTTTACAACCAGACCATTCCATCCATCTCGACGGGGTTGAGCAACCTTTCGGCGGCCAACAGCAGCTTGAAGGCATCGGTTGCTGGTGTGGATGCCACCTTCGATGAAGCTCAGTCTCTGCTCGACGAGGTCAACAGCACACTTGAAACCGCCAAACAAGCCATCTCTCAGACCGATGAGCTGCTCAGTGGCCTGAATGACGATCTGGAACAGGCCAAGACAGACTTGGCGGTCTTAGCCAGCGCATCCATCCTCGGTGATAGTTCAAGCAACGTCAGCGTTGAGCAGCTGGCAAGCTTCTTGAGCAGCCCCACCGAGCTTGAGACCGAGCAGCTGTATGAGCTGAACGCCTACGGTTCTGCTATGGCACCGCTGTTCATGAATCTGACGTTTTGGATTGGCGCGTTCATGCTGCTGGTGGTCATGCGCCAAGAAGTGGATGGCAAAGGCATCCGTCGCTTGCGAGCATGGCAAAGATACCTTGCTCGCTATCTGCTTTTTGCAATTCTGGCTGTTCTTCAGGCGGTCGTGTGCTGCATCGGCGTGCTGGCTTTGGGCGTTGAGGCTGCCAACGCACCGGCGCTTTTTGGCGCCTCCATCATGTGCTCGCTTGCATACTTGAGCATCATATATGCCTTGTCTGTGTTGTTCCAACACGTGGGCAAGGGCATCTGCATCATATTGGTCTTCGTGCAGATTCCTGCTGCATCGGGCATTTACCCCATCGAGATGACAGCGTCGTTTTATCAGACGATCTATCCGCTGTTTCCCTTTACCTATGGCATCAACATTATGCGCGAGGCGATTTGCGGGTTCTATGGCTCGAACTTTGTAAGCTACTTAGGGATGCTTGCGCTGTTCTTTGCGCTGTTCATGATCTTCGGTCTTGCTTTGCGCCGTCCGCTTGCGCCGTTTAGCCGCATGTTTACCGCGCAGGTGCGTGCCAGTGGCATGTTCAACGGCGAGGATGTTGTGCTCCCACAGCAGCGCATCCGTGCGTTTATTGCCCCGGCAGCGCCAGACAATGAGCAAACAGATGATGACCGGGCTGAGCTAACCGAGGAAGAATACTACGACGTCATGACCAACCGTTACCGCCGCTTTATGCAGTGGTACCCACGCCTTGGCCGCTTGACCGTGCTTATTGGCATTGCAATACCGCTCATCATTAGCGTGTGCCTATCGATGACCAACAGCGAAAAGGCAACGCTGCTCACCGTGTGGCTGGTGTTTCTCATCGTTATTGTTGCGGCCCTGGTGGTTGTCGAGACATTGCGCCACTGGTTCGAGCACGATATGGAAATTGACAAGCGCATGCCCGAGGCCGATTGCAAAGATTCCGAAAGCGCCGAGGCAGATGCTGATGAACAGGCGTGCGCGGCAGAAGAGGGCGCCGGGGTAACTGCCAAAATACGCCCGGTGGTGCAGGGAGCCAAAAACCACATTGCGGCAGTATTCAAAAACGACATGCGCCACCTGTTCACCAACGTGGTGAGCATCATCTTGACGCTGGGGCTTATCGTGCTGCCCTCGATGTTTACGTGGTACAACGTCTTAGCCTGCTGGAACGTGTTCGGCAACACGGGCAACTTAAAGGTTGCGGTTGCCAGCGTCGATGAAGGCTATTCAGGCGAGCTCATCACAGCGGAAATCAACATTGGCGACAAGCTGCTTTCGGAGCTTAGGGCAAACACCCAAATCGATTTCGTGGTCACCACTGAAGATGACGCCATCGATGGTGCGCGTGCGGGTAGGTATTACGCTGCAATTGTCATCCCGGAGACGTTCAGCACCGACTTGCTGTCTTTCTATACAGACGGCGCACAGAAAGCCACTATCAAGTATTACGCCAACCAAAAACTGAGCGCGCTTGCACCGCGTGTTACCGATATAGGAGCAAGCACCATTTCCAGCACGGTCAATGTTGTGTTCGCGCAGACACTGACCTCTGCTGTGCTGGAGGTTTTGCAGTCTGTGTCTAACGTTGCGTCAAGTGTTGACTTAGAGGGCAGCTTAAGCGATTTGTCCGACAAACTTCGCACAATCGCTGAGCGCATCGACCAAGGCCAGCAGGCAGCTGTTCTGTTTGGCAAGACGCTTTCTTCGTCGGTTGCGGTTCTGGACAAGTCTGCAGCGGTTTTGAAAGCTGCTGGCGACGAAGGAGCCCGTGCACTGGCTGATGCCTCCACCGATATTGAAGGCGCGACCAATGCGGCGGTCACTGTTTCTCAGGCTGCATCTGCTATCTCTGATGCCTATGCCAACACCGAGGCAAAACTGCAAAATCTTATCGACGTTTTGACCGCCGCTCAGGAAAGCGGCATCGACGTTGGCGATCTGCTCACCCGCGCAAACGAGGTTCACAGCACGGTGGTTGCCCGCCAAAACGACTTCAACACAAACGTCAAGCCGCACATGGAGTCTCTGCCAAGCGACGTTACGCACCTCTCAACTTCCATTGCGGGGCTGTCAGGCGACCTTGGCGGCCTGACCAGCTCGCTTAACAGCATCATGTCGACCACCACAGGGGCGCTTAGCGGGCTTACCGATGACATCAATTCTGCCGCCTCGAAGATGACGGAAACAAGCGATGCAATCAGTTCGTTGGCTGACGACCTCGACTCTGCACTCAACTCAGATGATTCCTCGGTGCTTACAAAGCTTATCTCGGGCGATGCAACCACCCTGGCAACCGAGCTTGCCTCCCCAGTGGATGTTGAGCGCACGGCCCTTAACCCCACCGGCAACTTCGGTTCGGCCATGACACCGCTGTATGCCACGTTGGCGCTTTTCATTGGCTCGCTGCTTATTGTGGTCTTGCTGAAGCGCAGGGTCTCTGACCAAACCTTGGCCGACCTGCCGCAAGCTGACTACAAGCCCTACCAGTTGTTCTTGGGGCGCTACTGCACCGTTGCTGTGATTGCGCTGGCCCAGGCAACCGTCATGGCTTTGGGCAACATGTTGTTTGTGGGAGTGCAGGTTGCGCACCCCTTCCTGTTCATGTTGACGTTCTGGGTCGCTGCGCTGGTGTTTTCCTTCATCGCCTACACCCTTGTTGCTTCCTTTGCCAACTTGGGCAAAGCGACCATCGTGCTCATGCTGATCATTCAGGTGACCGGCTGTGGTGGTTCATACCCGTTGGCGCTGCTGCCCGATTTCGTCTCTGTGGTGAGCCCATTTTTGCCGGCGACTCACATGGTTTCGGCGCTGCGTGAGGCGATGTTTGGCATGTATGGCATGAACTTCTGGATAGATTTGGGCATACTGCTTCTGTTTGCCGTCCCCTTTATTCTGATTGGCCTTGTTATCCATAAACCCTTCGACAAATTTATGGATTGGTATCTTGAAAAGGTCGAGGAGTGCGGCTTGATGGCCTAAGGGCCTGCGTGGAGAATTAGAGGGGCAATGGCTGTCCTTCGGCGTCAAACAGCGGCAAAGGCTCCAAAAAGATGATGTCATCGCGCTTGACGGCGGCGCCCTCAGCCAGCACGAAGGCCTTGCCCGCAACGCTTCCCTCGCTGGCTGCAACCAATGCTTCCAGCGACTTGAGTGAGCCGCCGGTGCTAACCACATCGTCAACAATGAGCACGCGCTTGCCTCGCAACTTGGCCACATCGTCTTCACCCAAGAACAGTTCCTGCTCACCAGCGGTGGTGATGGATTTCGTTTTGGAAGAGACTACCTTTCCCATGTAGACCTTCTTGCGCTTGCGGGCTACCACATAATCGTTCATGCCAGCTGCTTTGGCCATCTCATGGGCCAAGCTGATGCTTTTTGCCTCGGGGGTCAAGATGACGTCGAAGGCTGGAGCAGCAGCAATCAACGCCTTGCCGGCGGCCTCGGCAAGCTCCACATCGCCAAACAAGTTAAGCGCCGCAATGGAAAGCTCATCGTCAACGGGAAAAATCTTTAGGGTGCGTTCAAGCCCTGCGATGGTCATGGTGTAGTGCATGTTGACTCCTTTTGTTTGATGGAGAGGCTATATCTTTGAGGTTTCGCACGTTTCAAGATGCTCACCGCAGTGGGCAATGACGAGGCGTTCTTTTTCGTAATCGGCAAAGAAATGCACGCGCAGCGTCTCGCCACGTTTACTACCCTTGCCTTTGACGTGCGGAGTTGCATCACGCATCGTGCCTTCATATTCAAAGGTGCGCTGCGCCTTCAGGCGGGCATTATTGTTGATGAGCTTGCCATCGCGCAGCGATAGCTCAAAGCCGGTTTCGGCTTGGAAGGTGAAGGCCACGTTGGTGCCGATGTCGCCAAAAATGAGTGGGTGCAGTGTTACCGCCATGCTGCGCAGCACTGCCCAGACTTCACGGGCATCGCCTTTCTTAAACGCCTCGGCACTGTTGCGGGCACTTTCGAGCACGATCAACCGGTCTTCCCAGACGCCTGCAGCCAAGTCAAGAGACTCCAGTGGCGTTGAAGGAAGCTCCAATGTGTCGAGGATCTGCGCGCGGCGCTTAAGAGCACGGGCCTGCGCCTGGGCTGCGGCCGAGGTGGATTGCGCTTGCTCGAGGTGATAGCTTAACGCGGCCTGCTTGGATGCGGCTTCATTGAGGGCCTGCTTGAGCTTTTCAACCGTCAAGGCAGCATCGGTGTCTGTGCGGGCGGTTTCTTCTGCCGCTGCGTCTTCGCACTCGGGCGGTTGTGCGGTTTCAGGTTCGGGGGCGCGCTCATCTTCGGGCTTGGCAGAGCTAATCGCAGGCGCTTGCCGGTGCTGCTCGCCTTCGGGCTCGGCAGGTGCAGCGGTGGGGTAGGAGACGGCTATGTGGTGTTTGCCTGTGCGCCCCGCGTGGGAAAGCTTTGCCTCGGGTGCGACGAGGGCTGCCAGCACCTTTGCTGCCAGCACCATGACGCTTTGGTCGTCGTCAAGAGGCGAGAAGGCGTCGGCCAAATCGTGCTCAGCGGGGTTGCCCCACCACTGGGCGCTGAGCTCTTTTCGCTCTTGAATTGATGCTGCCACCGCATCGCCAAAGGTCTCTCCTTGCACCACAAGCTTTGATTGCAGCGGAAACACCAGGCCATAGCGCAAACTCATGCCCACCAAAAGCAGCAGCACGTGGTTGCGCTCAAGGTCGTAGGAAGGATAGACAAAAAGCCCCTCAAGGGGCACCTCGTATAAAGAAAAACCTAGGTCGCGGATGTCGATGAGGGCGCAAGCGGGAAACAGCTGCTCAAGGCCAGTAAGCTCGACGTTCATGAACGCTCCGTCGGCCTTTTTAATGGCCTCGCTGCAGCCCTCGTCGTATGCAACGGTTACCGGTGTGGTCTCCCAGGCAAGCGTCAAGCCGGGGTAGACATAGGAGTCAACCTCGCCGGTGCCTTCCTGCTCCACACGGGCTTCGTCCAGGCGGCGGATGAAAGTTTCCTGCTGAAGGCACATAAAGCGGCTGTCCAACAGCGCGCCATGGGCAATGGCGCTTGCATCGAGCACAACGCCTGCCTGCATTTCGCGCAGCCATTCAAGGTAGTCGCGGCTCCACCGAAAGCCCTCATCGCGCTTGGCCTTTTGCACGATGCGCGTAAAGAAGCTCTTTCGTTTTGCCACGGCTCACCTCCTTGTTCTTTTGCACGATGCGTTTGAGTCTAGCGGGTTGGGGCCGTGCATTGAACCCTCGTTTGCAACTTGTTAGGCGAAGTGCCCTGCAGCTTAGATGTAACCGTACTGTAAAGCCCTCTTTGAAGCCTTGGCGGTATTGTTGAGAGCACGACAGGAGGTTTGTCATGTTTGAAAAATTTACCGATAAGGCCCGCAAAGTCTTGGTGCTTGCCCAAGAAGAGGCACGCGCCCTTGAGCGCCCCTATGTGGGGACCGAGCACTTGCTGCTTGGCTTGATTCGCGAAGGGGAGGGCATTGCCGCCCAAGCACTTCGCAGGCTTGATGTTACCTATGAAGACGCTTTGCTGCAGATCCGCGGCTTGACCGAAACCGAGCTACCCCCTGCAGGCGGGCATATTCCTTTCACCCCACGCGCAAAGCGCGTGCTGGAAGGAGCCTTGCGCGAAACACTACAGCTGGGCCAGAACTACATCTCCACCGAGCATCTGCTGTTGGGTATTGTGCGCGAGGGCAATGGTGTTGCCAACCAAGCGCTCGCTCAGCTTGGCGTTGACGGCGAAAAGGTGCGCTCCACTATTGAAGAGCTCATGGCATCTTCACCTACGCCGCCGCCAGCCATGCACGAAGCCTCGCAGCCGGTGGGCCATCGTGGCATGCCTGGCCCTGGTGCCAAGCCGCAAGAATCAGCGCTGAAGGAATACAGCACCGATCTAACGGCACGTGCTGTCCATGGCGAGCTTGACCCGGTTATCGGCCGTGAGGGCGAGACCGAGCGCGTCATGCAGATTCTTTCTCGCCGCTCAAAGAACAACCCGCTGCTCATTGGCGAGCCGGGCGTGGGCAAGACGGCCGTGGTTGAAGGCTTGGCGCAGCTTATTGCCTCGGGCCAAGTGCCCGATATCCTGCGTGACAAGCGCATTTGCACGCTGGATGTGTCGGCTTTGGTTGCCGGTTCGAAATACCGCGGCGAGTTTGAGGAGCGCTTAAAGCAGGTCATCAAGGAAGTCAAAGATGAGCGCGACGTCATCCTCTTTATCGACGAGATGCACACCCTCATTGGCGCTGGTAGTGCTGAGGGCTCAATTGATGCCGCTGCGATTTTAAAACCGCCGCTGTCTCGCGGTGAAATTCAGGTGATCGGTGCCACTACTACCGACGAGTATCGCAAGCATATCGAGAAAGACACCGCCCTTGAGCGCCGCTTCCAGGTGGTCACCGTTGAGGAGCCGTCCCCGCAACAGGCGGTCCAGATTCTGCAGGGCTTGTCCGATCGCTATGAGGCTCACCACCGCGTGCATTACACCGACGAAGCCATCGAGACGGCCGTGCAGATGGCCAACCGCTACGTGCAGGGCCGCTACCTGCCCGACAAGGCAATTGACCTGCTTGATGAGGCGGGCGCACGCATGCGCATCAAGAATATGACGGTGCCGGCAGATGTTGCAGCCATCTCTGAGAAGCTCAAGAAAATCCGCCTGCAAAAGGAAGAAGCCATTGGGCATCAGAACTTCGAGGCGGCCGCCACTTTGCGTGATAAAGAGAAAGCGCTGCTCGATGAACGCGATCAGCTGGAAGCAAAATGGCGCGAGGAAGCTGCAATGAATGTGGCCACTATCGACACCGAGCAGATTGCAGATGTTGTTTCTGTCTCCACGGGTGTTCCTGTGTCCAGCCTGACCGAGGCTGAAACCTCCAAGCTGCTTCGCATGGAAGAGGCATTGCATCAGCGTGTCATCGGTCAAAACGAGGCAGTGGATGCCGTCTCTAAGTCTATTCGCCGCAGCCGTGCTGGTTTGAAAGACCCGAACCGCCCCATGGGCAGCTTTATCTTCTTGGGCCCCAGCGGTGTGGGCAAAACCGAGCTTTCCAAGGCATTGGCCGAGTTCTTGTTCAACAGCGAGGACGCTGTCATCACTGTTGACATGAGCGAGTATATGGAAAAGCACGCGGTTAGCCGCCTGATCGGCAGCCCCCCGGGCTATGTGGGCCACGACGAAGGCGGCCAGCTCACGAAGGCTGTGCGCAGCAAACCCTATTCAGTCATTTTGTTTGACGAGATTGAGAAGGCTCACCCGGATGTCTTCAACATCCTGCTGCAGGTGCTTGAGGAGGGCCGTCTGACTGATGCTCAGGGCCGCAAGGTCGACTTCCGCAACACCATCATCATCATGACAAGCAATGTGGGCGCACGCGAAATCTCCAAGGAAACAACCTTGGGCTTTGGTGGCAGCTCCCAGGGTATGTCGGATGCCGACATTCAAAAGTCGGTTATGGCAGAGCTTAAGAAGCTGTTCCGCCCGGAGTTTTTGAACCGTGTGGATGAGACCATCGTCTTCAAGACGTTGACGGCCGCTGAGATTGAGCAGATTGTCGAGCTCATGATTGACGACCTGCGCCAGCGTCTGATTACCATGAACATGACCATCAACCTGACCGAGGCTGCTCGCAAATTTGTTGCCAACAAGGGCACCGACACGGCGTTTGGCGCCCGCCCGCTGCGTCGCGCCATTCAGACCTACATCGAAGACCCGCTTTCTGAGGAGTTTTTGGCCGGCAAATGGGCCGAAGGCGACATCATCGATGTGGACTGTGTCAACGACGAGCTGGTGTTTGTGCATGGAACGGGCGAAATCCCGAAGCTGCGCCAGCGGGAGTCACTTGCGCTTGAGGCCCCGCAAAACAATTACTCCCTGCCGTCTGCCGGGGGTGTTGGGGCAGGTTCAACTGGCGAACTTGGTGCAGCCGAGTAGGTCTTGAGTATGGCGGTGCTATGATGCTTTTTAAGCGAGAAGATAAGCTGCTGGGAGGCAACACATGGCATCGATAGAAGACCTTGAAGGCACAAGCGCTGCTGGCGTTTTGAGTGATGCGCAGTTTGCGCTGTTAGAAGAGCAGCTGGATGCCCATGCACAAGCCGTTACCTCTTTGGAGGGGCGTGTTGCGAAAAACGCCTCGGTGGCCGCAGTTATAGTCGCAGGCGGTCAAGGCGAGCGCTTTGGCAACGCCGGCGGCAAGCAGCTCTTTAGAATTTTGGATAAGCCTATCTTGACGTGGTCTGCCGAGGCGTATGATGCCATACCCGAGGTAGGCCACATCGTTATTGTTTGCCCTGAAGATAGGCAAGAGCAATATTGCGCTGAGGCAATTGACCCATATCCCTTTGCGACGCCCATTACCTTTGCCGCGGCAGGCTCCATCAGGCAAGAATCGGCAATGAACGGCGTTGAGGCGGTGGATCGCAAGTTCGAATATATCGCCGTGCACGATGGTGCTCGCCCGGTTATCGATTCCAGCATTGTTACCCGCGCCATCGGCATGCTGAAAGGCAACGTCGAGGCAGATGGCGTTGTGGTGGGGCACCCTTCCATCGATACTTTGAAGGTTGTGGATGACAAGAGCATTGTGGGCACCCCTGACCGCAACATGTTTTGGGTGGCTCAAACGCCACAGATTTTCAGGTCTGACATTTTGCGCCGTGCGTATTCAACAGCCATGTTTGAAGGCTTTGTTGGCACCGACGACTCCTCGTTGGTCGAGCGCATGGGCGGCGTGGTGTTAATGGTGAACGGCCCTCGTGACAACCTGAAAGTCACCGTGCCTGAAGATGTAGGCCCGGTAACTGCTGCGCTAATGTCGCGCCTTGAAGCGCGAGGGGAGTAGCTATGCAGCGAATTGGGCTTGGCTATGATGTACACGCTTTTGCACCGGGGCGCAAACTAATACTGGGCGGTGTGGACATCCCCTTTGAAAAGGGTCTTGACGGCCATTCAGATGCCGATGTGTTGGTGCACGCCATCATGGACGCTCTTGTGGGCGCCATGCGCGCCGGTGATATCGGCAAACTTTTCCCTGACACCGATCCGGCTTATAAAGGCGCGGATTCACTCAAGCTACTCGAGCAAGTGGGTAATCTTGTGCGCGAGAAGGGCTTTCGAATTGTTGACATCGACAGTGTCATGATGATCCAGGAGCCCAAAATTTCTCCGCACCGCGAGGCCATGCGCGCAAATGTTGCTGCCGCATTGCACATCGATGTTGAACATGTGGGCATCAAGGCAACCACCACCGAGTGGCTTGGCTATGAGGGTAGGGGCGAAGGCGTTTCTGCCCAGGCAGTCTGTCTGCTCGAAAAATAACGTCTGAAAACGGTTTTGAATGTGAAAGCCCTGTCTCAAGTGAGGCAGGGCTTTTGTGTGACTCTCTCTTGACATGAAAAACTATCAAATGATAGATTAAAACTATCAAATGATTGAAAGGAGCAAAAATGGCAGCGAGACTAACCGCAGAAGAAATAAAGGAGATACGAGGCAAATATAAACTCACCCAGCAGGCCTTTGCCCGCTTGCTTGGCATAGGTGAGGCCTCAATAGTGCGCTACGAATCGGGGCAAACGCCTACGAAGGCAAACTCCAACCTCATTCGCGCTGCACGGTCGCCCAAATTCATGCTGGGGTGTTTGCAGCAGGATGGCGACTGTCTTGATGCCGTCAAATACAGCGAAACCGAAGACATTGTCTATGCGCTCATCACTTTGGAGGAGGATCAACCTATGGATATCAATGAGACATACCTGCTCACTCTCGAACAAGAGATTCTCAACGAGCAGGCGGCGCAAATTATGGCCGATGTGTGGCGCATGAAAGAAGAGGCGAAGGCCGCAGGCAACGAAGAGAGGGAACGCTTCTACCAACTTATCCTGGACGATTTAGCACTGCTTAAACCCGAAATTGTGGGAACGAAGTGCAACAACAGGCGGGAGCTTGCCGAGATTAAGGGGAGCATCATGTGCCTTAAGAAGCTGGCAAGTTCGTATGTGTTAAAGGCGGCTTAAAATGCCTGCCTCAGGCTTGTTTACAGAAGAAGAGTTCGGCTACGCATTTCAGCAGACTCTTGAAAGTCTCTTAGGGCCGGACTATCTTGCCCCATCTGACTGCCCGCAGGCGATTTTGCTTGGTGGGCAAAGCGGTGCGGGCAAGACAACACTTCACAACATTTTTAAAGAACAATTTGCGGACAATGTTGTCATCATCAATGGCGATGAGTACCGCTCAAAGCATCCAAGGTTTTATGAGCTTGATAGGCAATACGGTCCAGACTCTGTTGCGCACACAGCTGCATGGGCGGGGCAAATGGTTGAGCGGCTCATAGACGCCCTCTCCTCAATGAAATACAACGTAATCATTGAAGGAACGCTGCGCACATCGGAGGTTCCCCTCAAGACGGCTGCGCTTCTTGCTGAGCGAGGCTACAGCGTTCAGCTCGCTCTCATGGCGGTAAAGCCAGAGATCTCGCTCATAAGTTGCCAGATACGCTATGAGCAGATGCGTATTGCCGGAACAACCCCTCGAGCAACCGACCCTGAGTATCACAAGGCTATTGTTGAGGGCATCGTTGATAATTTGAGTGTTTTAGAGCGCTCAACGCTGTTTGCCAAAATCGGGCTTTATACCCGGGCTAAAGAATGCCTCTACCCGTTGCAGGGCGAGCAACGAGCAGCTCATGAGGTTTTGAGAGATGTTTTATATGGCCCATGGACGGATGAAGAAAAAGGCCACTACAGGTTTCTGCAGCAATATCTTGAGAAACTGAGGGCCACTTAAGGCTAGAAACCCCCTTGCTAAACGGCAACATCGCTGCAATGCGCTAAGATAGCGCGCATATAAAAACGTTTCTGCCAAGGAGCACTCATGCAGATTTATAACACCCAGACGCGCCGCAAAGAGGAGCTTGTCACCCGTGAGGAAGGCAAGGTCGCCATGTATGTGTGCGGCCCGACTGTCTATAACCGCATCCACATCGGCAATGCCCGCACGTTCATTTCCTTCGATGTCATCCGCCGCTATCTCATGTGGCGCGGGTTTGAGGTGACCTTCGTGCAAAACGTCACCGATGTCGACGATAAGATTATCAAGCGTGCCAATGAAGAGGGCCGCAGTGCAGCTGAGGTTGCCCAGGAATACACGGCAGCTTTCATTGAAGACATGCACCGCGCTGGCGTGCTCGACCCTGATATCCGCCCGAAGGCTACCGAGGAGATTTCTGCCATGATCGAGCTGGTGGAAAAGCTCATTGAGGAAGGGCATGCCTACGAGGCTGAAGGCGATGTCTATTTTGCGGTGCGTTCATACCCTGAGTACGGCAAGCTCTCAGGCCGCAACATCGATGAGATGGAAGGTGGCCACCGCGAGCTGCGCGCTGACGGCCAAGGTTTGGAAGACCGCAAGCGCGACCCGCTGGATTTTGCCTTGTGGAAGGCGGCAAAACCGGGTGAGCCCAACTGGGAAAGCCCCTGGGGGCAAGGCCGCCCAGGTTGGCACATTGAGTGCTCGGCCATGAGCCACAAATATCTGGGCTTGCCCTTCGATATCCACGGTGGCGGTGGAGACTTGGTGTTTCCGCACCATGAAAACGAGATTGCCCAGTCCGAGGCTGCCTATGGGTGCACCTTCTCGAATTATTGGATGCACACCGGTATGCTCCAGATTGCCAACGCCAAGACCGGCGAAGTCGAAAAGATGTCTAAGAGCTTGAACAACTTCTTGATGCTTAACGAGGCACTTGATCTGGTTCGCCCCGAGGCACTTCGCATGCTGATGCTTCAAACCCACTATCGCAGCCCGTTGGTGTTTGGTGACGAGCGCCTCGGTGAAGCCGATGCGGCGCTAACCCGCATCGAGACGGCTGTCAAAAATGCCACCTGGTGGCTGGATAACGCTACGGGCACGGCCGACGCTACCGCTTTGCGCGAGGCCTGTGCCTCAACGCGCGAGGCGTTCATCAAGTCTATGGATGATGATTTCAACGCCCCCGAGGCTTTAGGCGCTGTGTTCGGTTTGGTCAGCGAGCTTAACAGTGCGGTTGCCGCCGAGGTCGAAGGCGCAGCAGTAGCCGAGGCCCGCGATTGCATCGTTGAGCTGATGGGCTGCTTTGGCATTGAGGTTGCTGCAACCGAGGGTGCCGATGAAGGTGCAGCATATCCTGAGGCCGTGCTCGCCTTGGCCGCTGAGGTCGCAGACTTTTCTGGCACTGATAAGGCTCAAGCGGTTCAGGCTCTGCTTGATGCTCGTGCAGCAGCTCGCAAGGCCAAAGACTGGGGCACGGCAGATGCTGTGCGCGACGGCTTGAGCGGTCTCGGCTTTACCATTGAAGACACACCCCAGGGGGCACGAGTTTCCTATGGCGCGTAACGGCTCGAACAAGGGCGGCAAACCGCACAAGGGGGCTTACACCCCTTCAAACAAGCGTGATGCTCGCTTTGAAAAGCGCGGCTCTGCCGGCTCGCGCCGTCAAACAACCCCGGCGCAAGGCAACGATGCGCTCATCCTTGAAGGGCGCCACGCCTTTGAGGAAGCGCTTGCTTCGGGCACGGCTATCAGCTGCGTATATGCCACAGACGCCATTTTGGCCGATGAACACATGGCCCAACTTGTTTCTCAGGCAAAAGCCACTGGCGCCAAAGTCGAGCTTGTTGACACGGCCGACTTGGCAGCTATCTCTTCTCATGGCGCCCACCAGGGCATTGCCGCGCGCTTGAAACCCTACAAGTATGTGGGCGTCAAACAGCTTATCGAGCAGGCCGCAGGTGCTGAAAACGCGCTTATCATCGCCACCGACCATGTGACCGATGCAGGAAACTTCGGTGCCATTGTGCGTACTGCCGAGGTCGTTGGCGCTGCAGGTGTGCTCATCCCCAACAAACGCAATGCTCAGGTGAACACTGCTGCCTATAAGACTTCCGCCGGCGCTGTCATGCACCTCCCTATAGCCATGGAAGCAAACTTGGTGCGCAGCCTTGAGCAGCTTAAAGACGAGGGCTTTTGGGTTGTGGGCGCCAGCGAGCATGCAGAAGACGTTTTGTGGGATGCCCCGCTTTCGGGTCGCATTGTTTTGGTGATGGGAAGCGAGGGCGAGGGCTTAAGCCGCCTCACGCGCGAGACCTGCGATCTGTTGGTGAAGCTTCCTCAAACAGGCAAGGTTGAAAGCTTGAACGTCGCCCAAGCCACCACGGCACTGGCATATGAATGGATGAGGCAATGTCGCGGCGGCAAGCACTGATAGTTGACGGCTACAACGTCATCCGCAATAACGCGCGCTACGCCAACTTGGGCCCCGACTGGACCGGCGGCCCTGAGCGCAACAAAGCTCGAGAGACGCTGATAGATGACGCGGTTGTCATGGCCAGTGGGGAATACGAGTGCTGCACAGTTGTCTTCGATGGCGCGGGCAACCCAAACTCTACGGGCAGGCCTCAACGCATCAACGGCATCGATGTGGTGTTTTCACCAGCCGGTGTTAGCGCCGACTCGGTGATTGAGCGGCTTGCACAGCAATACCGAGAGCGCGGCTTGGAAGTTATGGTGGTGTCATCCGATTTAACCATCCAATCCACGGTGTTTGGTGGGGGAGTGACGCGCATGTCTGCCGCAGGCTTTGCGAGCACGAGCGAGACAATTGTTGACGAACTTTATGAAGGTCCCGGGCCTACGCGCTTTAAAAGCACAGTGGCAAGCCGCATTGACCCAGATGTTGCGGCAAAGCTCAACGCGCTGGTGCGTAAGAAATAGCCCAAACGCCACGCATCTTTATTTGCATGTGCCCAGCCACTTCGCTAAACTACGCTTTCGTGCGAATAGGCGCCAGCATAGCTCCAATGGTAGAGCAGCTGCCTTGTAAGCAGACGGTTGGGGGTTCGAATCCCTCTGCTGGCACCAGCACCTTTTGCACACCCACGTAAAGAGGTGCATACCCTTGCCCAACACAAACATCTATCGCAGCTATTTCGGCAAATGTGATTTCAACGTTGGCATGCTGTTCAGCCATGATGCCTACGCCTTTGCTCTGTACGAAGCCTGCAAAAAGATCGGCATCGAATACCCCATTGACTATGTTTTTGGCAGCACGCCGTGCCTTTTCCAGGGTGGTCGTGCCGCGCCGAACAACTACCGTCACGCCGAAATCGAGCAATATATAGAGCGCTACGCAAACATGCACGTTGGCTGCAGGCTGACATTTAGCAACTACGAGCTGACCGAAGACGATCTTGTCGATGAAGAAAGCAACTACCTGCTGGCCTTGCTGAACAGCGGTGAAAACAACGGCGTCATCTTGTCTTCAGACTTGCTGGCCGAATATGTGCGAAAAACCTACCCCAATCTCCAGCTCATCTCTTCGCTTGTGAAGCCCACAGTCGAAAACACTCTCGGCGAAGAGACGGTTGATTATTACAACAAGTTGTTCGACACCTATGACATTGTGGTCGTGAACTCGGCGAAAGCCAATGATGACGCGTACCTTGCGGGCATCGCGCACCCAGACCGCGTGGAGTTTATTGCCAACCACCGCTGCCGCCCCAACTGCCGCCGCTCACACGAACACTACATGACCCAGACCCGCGCTGCCCAGGCAGCAACGACGGGCAATCGCATTGCTCAGCGCCAGCTTGAACATAAGCTCACCCAGATCAACGACTGGTGTGCCGAATGCCGCGCGGCGAACCCTGCCGAGGCCTTCAATCTCATCAGCGCCAAGCGCATTGAAGAGCTGGTAAGCAAGGGCTTTAAACACTATAAAATCGAAGGGCGTGACTACCCCATGCCGGTGGTGGTTCGCGACATTGGCACCTGGATTTTTGAACCTGAAGGGCCCTACCTCAGCATCGCTCAAGGCCTTTTGAAGAGTCCGATCTAGGGTTTGAAAAATGGACACGCCCGGCACCGTGAATTTGAAGCAATAAAATCATTGACACGAGCCAAAACACACTGTATTATTTCGTGCGCTGTGCGGAAAATTCCGTTCAGCTGCAGCTTGAAAAGCGCATATTTTTGGTGAGTTTCCATTTAGATGGGCGTGTGCCCGAGTGGCTAAAGGGGACGGGCTGTAAACCCGTTGGCTATGC
>R11__coassemble_454_pt1 | contig 26906 bp, 38 predicted proteins | sample R11__metabat2_low_PE_020 | metagenome-assembled genome bin R11 | reverse complement strand
GTCAACAAGGACAGCCGTGAGCAGTTTGAGATGCGCACCCACAAGCGCCTCATCGACATCCTGGACCCGACCCCCAACACGGTCGCCTCCCTGATGCGTTTGGATTTGCCCGCCGGCGTCGACATCGAAATCAAACTGTAGTCGATAGCACGCAATCTGGCCCCCTTCCCCTCAGCTCACCACGCTCTAGGTGCGCTCGCCTCGGGGAAGGGGGCCATCTCACGCACTGGTGTCACAGTTACACTGCAGTCGATAGCACGCAATCTAGCCCCGTTCGCTACGCTTCGCCGAGCGCCCGGCGCGCTCTGCTTCGCGAACGGGGCTATCTTATGCACTCTCGACTACAGTTCTGTCTTGAGTGTCAGCACGCAATCTAGCCCCCTTCCCCTCAGCTCACCGCATTCTAGGCGCGCTCACTTCGGGAAAGGGGGCTATCTTTTTCCCGGCACTGTGCGCAAATACTGCAGTTCGGTATATGAGTTTATATACACAACTGCAGTATTTGCGCGCTTTAGGGTGGAGGTAGGGGCCAAAGAGAGCAAGTCGGCCTCAAAATCCATATACACAACTGCAGTATTTGCGCACAGTGTCGATGCGGCTTTCGCAAAAAAAGACTGCAGGGAATGTTATTTTCTTGCCACGGAATTCATGCCCAGGTAATAGAATTTGCACACCTTAGGGCACCTCAGATGCCCACAATTTTGGCAGTCGGGGGGTCTACCCCTTGCATCCGTGACGCCACCAACCACCTTGAGCTTCTGGAGGCACGGACATGACTGAACCTAGTTGTATTATTCGCGGAAAATCCGCAGCACAATTTTGGCAGACGGTTGCAGAGCTTGAGGCTGATGAAAAGAAAGCACGTGAACAACGTTGGCTTAGAGGCGACATGGCTCATGATGAGCTTTCGTCTCTCAGCGCTTGCGTGCTGCTTGCTCAGCCACGCTCGGAGAACCAGGAGATTGGCAACTTAAGTCTTTCTGCGTCGCAGGCGCGAAATATAGCAAAGCGTTACAAAGCTGACTTACCACTATGTGTATATGCTTCAGGCAGCCGTCGTACCGATGCAGAAATTATCACGACTTCGCGCGCATATAGCCCAAGTGGCATCGTGCGCTTGCAAGGAGATGTATTCGTTGCGACTCCTGCACAGTGCCTTGCGGACTTGTCCGACAAACTAAGTACTGTCGAGGCGCTTCTGCTTGCCTACGAATACTGCGGCCTTTTTGTGAAAACGGCTAACGGAGAGCTGAAGGAATGTGAACCGCGTTGCACTGCTGAAGAGCTGCTTTACACTGCGCAACAGTTCGAAGGGTGCAGGGGAGTGAGAACATTGCGCTTTGTTTGCCGGTTTGTGCTTCCCCGATCACGCTCTCCACGCGAATCGGCACTTGCAATAATCCTCACCCTTCCGCACAGTTTTGGTGGCTATGCGCTGCCGGTGCCGTGGCTCAATGCGGCAGTTTCGCTTAGCGATACAGCCGCGTCAATATGGGGAAGCAGCGGTTGCGAGGTTGATGGCTGTTGGCCGGAAGCAAAGGTGGCATATGAATACCAGAGCAACGAGTTCCATGAGGCTCGTATAGATCGTGACTCAATCAAACGTCTCGCTTTAGAAGCGGACGGCTGGAGGGTTATAAGTATTACGAATGCCCAGTTGAAAAAGGAAAAGCAGATGGATGTCGTTGCTGCCCAAATCGCAAAAGAGCTGGGTATACGGCTGAACCCGCGTGGAAAGGGGTATCGCGTGGCACAACGAAAACTTTTCAAGGGAGTGACTCGTTAGCCCTTGTAGTCGCAGCGCAAATACTGCAGTTCGGTATATGAGTTTATATACACAACTGCAGTATTTGCGCGCTTTAGGGTGTAGTTAGGGGCCAAAGAGGGCGGTTTGGCCTCAAAGTCCATATACACAACTGCAGTATTTGCGCTACGGCGGTGGACGAACGAGAGCCGCAAGGCCAGACGCTGGGCTATTTCGTGTGAATTGTTAGGAAGGATACGCGCGGTGGCGTGGTTTTTGAAAAAACCTCTTCACAAACGAACATCGAACGGTTATATTTATCAGGCTGCGCTCATTAGGGCGTAGTCTGTCGTGCGCTCAAAAACCGGCTAATACTTGAGCAAGCGGCAGGTAAGACGGCCCCCCAGAGCCAAAGGATCTCACACTACGAGCAAAGGGGAGAGCTAGTAAGCTGCGATCCGCTGTACGTTGCTAAGGTTGCAACCACTACATGATCGCCTGAGAGTTAGGTTGAACATGGTCAACACTATTCTTGGCCGCAAGCTGGGAATGACCCAGGTGTGGGGAGAGGATGACAACATCGTCCCCGTCACCGTCATTCAGGCTGGCCCCTGCGTTATCTCGCAGGTCAAGACCGCCGCAACCGACGGCTATGAAGCCGTTCAGATTGGTTTCGGCGACATCAAGGAAGCAAAGGTTAATAAGCCCATGAAGGGCCACTTCGAGAAGGCTGGCGTTGCTCCTATGCGCTACCTGCGCGAAGTTCGCGTTGAGGATGCCTCCGCATACAACTGCGGCGACACCGTCACCGTTGATGCCTTTGCAGAGGTTGCCAAGGTTGACGTCACTGGCGTCAGCAAGGGCAAAGGTTTCGCTGGCGTTATCAAGCGTCACCACTTTGCAGGCGGCCCTGGTGGCCACGGTGCTCACTTCCACCGTGCACCCGGTTCCGTCGGCATGTGCGCATCTCCGTCCCGTGTTCTCAAGGGCATGCGTATGCCTGGCCACATGGGCTGCGATCGCGTCACTGTTAAGAATCTGTCCGTCGTCCGCGTCGACGCTGAGCAGAACCTGATTCTCGTCAAGGGCGCTGTCCCTGGCGGCAAGGGTGCTCTCGTCCAGATTCGCATGGCTTAAGGGAGGGGATACAGATGGCAGAAATCAAAATCACCGACCAGGCCGGCAAGGAGCTCGAGGCTTTGAACGCCTCCGATGCAATCTTCGGTATTGAGCCGAACATCCCGGTTATGCACACTGTCGTTCGCAGCCAGCGCGCTGCTCTGCGTCAGGGCACTGCAAACACCAAGACCCGCGGCATGGTTAGCGGCGGTGGCCGCAAGCCGTATCGCCAGAAGGGCACCGGTCATGCACGTCAGGGCACGATCCGCGCACCGCACTATGCAGGCGGCGGCGTTGTCTTCGGCCCCCACACCCGTTCTTACGCTTTCCGCGTGAACAACAAGGTCGTCAAGCTGGCTATGCGTTCCGCTCTCAGCGGCAAGCTTGCCGATGGCGAGCTTCGCGTTGTTGATGACTTCACCTTTGATGAGCCTTCCACCAAGGCTGCCAAGGCCGCTTTGAAGGCTTTGGGCGTCTCTGGCCGCATCACCGTTGTTGTCGACGATGAGAACATCAATGCTTTTTTGTCTTTCCGCAACCTTGAGGGTGTCTTGATCATCGGTGCTTCCGAGTCCAACACCTATGACCTGCTGGACAATGACTACCTGGTCATGACCAAGGCTGCAGTCGCATTTGTTGAGGAGGTGCTCGCATAATGAACGCACGTGAGATCATCATCCGCCCGATCATCTCTGAGCGCTCCTTCGATATGCAGGAGCTCAACCGTTACACCTTCGAGGTCGACAAGCGTGCCTCCAAGATCGAGATTGCCAAGGCAGTCGAGGAGATCTTCGGCGTCACCGTCATCAAGGTGAACACCAGCAATGTCAAGCCTAAGGTGAAGCGTGTTCGCTACGTCGCAGGCAAGACCCGTTCCTGGAAAAAGGCAATCGTCACGATCGCCGAGGGCGACTCCATCGAGTTGTTCGCAACCCAGGCCTAAAGTTCGGTTATAGCCCCCGTGGTGCAACGGGGGTTAAACGGGCCCTTTGCGCATCAATTTAGGATACGCACGGGGCCGTGGTAGAAAGTCCGGAGTCAGGACCGCTCGGTGCCCGCACACAGCACCCATCCCAGGCGGTTAGCTGGCAATCGGTAATTAAGGAGTTGAAATGGGAGTAAAGCAATACAAGCCGACTTCCCCTGGTCGTCGTCATCAGAGCGTTTCTGATTTCGCCGAGATCACGACCGACAAGCCGGAGAAGTCCCTGCTGGAGCCGCTGCCTAAGAAGGCTGGCCGCAACAGCTATGGCCGCATCACCACCCGTCACCAGGGCGGCGGCCACAAGCGTCGTTATCGCAAGATCGACTTCAAGCGCAACACCAAGGACGGCATCCCGGCCAAGGTCGCTACCATCGAGTACGACCCGAACCGTTCCGCCCGCATTGCGCTTCTGCACTATGTTGATGGTGCAAAGGCATACATCATTCAGCCGAAGGGCCTGAAGGTCGGCGACGTCGTCGAGAGCGGCCCTGAGGCCGACATCAAGCCGGGCAACTGCCTGCCGCTGGCAAACATCCCCGTGGGCACCTTGATCCACAATGTTGAGTTCCAGCCGGGCAAGGGCGCAGCAATGGCTCGCAGCGCCGGCACCTCCATCCAGCTGATGGGCAAGGAAAACGGCTACGCCATCCTGCGTATGCCTTCTTCCGAGATGCGCCGCGTGCTTCTGAGCTGCCGCGCAACCATCGGTGAGGTTGGCAACGCCGAGCATGCAAACATCCGCATCGGTAAGGCTGGCCGCAAGCGTTGGATGGGTGTCCGTCCGACCGTCCGTGGTACTGTCATGAACCCTGTCGACCACCCGCATGGTGGTGGCGAGGGCAAGAACAAGTCCGCTGGTCGTCATCCTGTTACCCCGTGGGGCGTCCCGACCAAGGGTCATCGCACGCGCAACAAGAAGAAGGCTTCCAGCCGCCTGATTATCCGTCGTCGTAAGAAGTAGCTTGAAGGAGGAATAACACCATGAGCCGTAGTCTCAAAAAGGGCCCCTATGTGGAGCCGCGCCTCCTCGAGCGCATCACCAAGATGAACGAGGAAGGCCGCAAGGACGCAATCAAGACGTGGAGCCGTTCTTCCACGATCTTCCCTGAGATGGTTGGTCACACCATCGCAGTGCATGACGGTCGCCGTCATGTCCCCGTGTACATCACCGAGTCCATGGTTGGTCACAAGCTGGGCGAGTTCGCTCCGAGCCGCACCTTCAAGGGCCACAAGGTTAAGTAGAAGAGGAGAGCAGTATGGAAGCTAAAGCAACCGCAAAATACGTGCGTGTCTCCCCTCGCAAGGCCCGCATTGTTATCAACCAGGTCCGCGGCAAGGACGTTATCGCTGCCCGCGAGACCCTGCTGTTCAACGAGCGTGCAATCTCTGAGGCCGTCCTCAAGGTTGTCAACTCTGCCGCAGCAAACGCTCAGGACAAGTTTGGTCTGCGTCCTGAGAGCCTGTACATCAAGGCTTGCTATGTTGACGAAGGCCCCACGCTGAAGAGGTTTAGGCCTCGCGCCAAGGGCTCCGCAAGCCGCATCAACAAGCGCACGAGCCACATCACCGTGATCGTCGCACCGCGAGAGGAGGCATAAGGAGTATGGGTCAGAAAGTTTATCCTACCGGCTTCCGTCTTGGCGTGACCGAGAACTGGCGTAGCCGCTGGTATGCAGACAAGGACTATGCCGCTACTCTGGACAGCGACATCAAGATCCGCCGCTTCATTGAGGCCTATGATTTCAGCGCCAACGGCAAGAAGAATGCCAACGCTGAGAAGAACGACCGTCGTGGCTCCAGCGATCCCGCTCTGGCAAAGATCGAGATCGAGCGCGCTGGCGACAAGGTCAAGGTCATCCTGACCACCGCTAAGCCGGGTATCGTCATCGGCCGCAAGGGCGAGTCCGTTGACAACCTGCGCAAAGAGCTCGAGGCCATGACCGGCGCACATGTGTCCGTTGAGGTCATCGAGGTCAAGCGTCCTGAGCTGGACGCAAACCTGATTGCTCAGTCCATCGCAAGCCAGCTGGAAGGCCGCGTTGCTTTCCGCCGCGCTATGCGTAAGGCTGTTACCGCAGCCCGTAAGTCCGGCGCCAAGGGCATTCGTATTCAGTGCTCTGGCCGTCTGGGCGGTGCTGAGATGTCTCGCCGCGAGTGGTACCGCGAGGGCCGTGTGCCCCTGCACACTCTGCGTGCAATGATTGACTATGGTTTCGCCACTGCACACACCACCATGGGCGCCTGCGGCGTCAAGGTGTGGGTCTACTATGGCGAGGTCCTGCCTGGTCAGAAGGCATCTAACCCCTCTTTGGAGGGCAGCTCCAACCAGCGCCGCGGCCGTGGCCGTCGTGAGGGGAGGAACAACTAATGTTGATGCCTAAGCGTGTTAAGCACCGTAAGGTGCAGCGTGGCTCCATGAAGGGTAAGGCCAAGGGTGGCACGAAGCTGAACCACGGTTCCTTCGGCATCCAGGCTCTCGAGCCCCACTGGATCACCAACCGTCAGATCGAGGCTGCTCGTGTTGCCATGACTCGTCATATGAAGCGTGGCGGCCGCGTGTGGATCACCATCTTCCCTGACAAGCCCATCACCAAAAAGCCGGCAGAAACCCGCATGGGTTCCGGCAAGGGCAACCCGGAAGAGTGGGTAGCCGTGGTCAAGCCGGGCCGCATCATGTTCGAGATCGAGCATCCGGATGAGGCTGTGGCAAAAGAGGCACTGCGTCTGGCTATCCAGAAGCTGCCTATCAAGTGCAAGATTGTTACTCGTGAAACGAAGGAGGGTGAGTAAAGAATGAAGCCTGCAGAACTGCGTGAGCTCAGCACCGCTGACCTGAACACTAAGCTTGAAGAGGCCCGTTCCGAGCTCTTCAACCTTCGCTTCCAGATGGCTACCAGCCAGCTGGAGAACACGGCCCGCATCAAGACCGTGAAGAAGGATATCGCCCGCATTCTCACCGAGCTCCGCGCTCGCGAGATCGCGTCATAAGGGAGGAGAGATACGATGAGCGAAGAGCGTAATCGTCGTAAGGTCCGCCAGGGCGTTGTCGTCTCTGCGGCCAACGATAAGACCATCGTCGTGCAGATCAAGGAGCGCAAGCCGCACCCGGTCTACAAGAAGATGATGACCTCCACCAAGAAGTTCCATGCGCATGATGAGAACAACGAGGCTGGCGTGGGCGATACCGTCCGCATTCAGGAGACTCGTCCTCTGTCTAAGATGAAGCGCTGGCGCTTGGTCGAGATCGTTGAGAAGGCCAAGTAAGCACACTTACACCAGAAAGGTATGTTTCGATGATTCAGATGCAAAGCATGCTGGCTGTCGCCGATAACTCTGGTGCGCGTAAGGTTCAGTGCATCAAGGTTTTGGGTGGCTCCAAGCGCCGCTACGCCGGTCTCGGTGACGTGATCGTCTGCAGCGTCAAGGAAGCTACTCCGAATGGCCAGGTTAAGAAGGGTGACGTTGTCCGTTGCGTCATCGTCCGCCTGAAAAAGGAAGTCCGCCGCAAGGATGGTTCCTACATCAAGTTCGACCAGAACGCTGCTGTTCTGATCGGCGCTGATGGCGCACCCCGCGGCACCCGTATCTTCGGGCCTGTCGCCCGCGAGCTGCGTGACCGCAAGTACATGAAGATCGTCTCTCTCGCCCCTGAGACGCTGTAAAGGTTGAGGTGAAGAGAAATGGCAAGAATGAACATCAAGACCGGCGATAAGGTCAAAGTTATCTCCGGCAAGGACAAGGGCACGGTGGCTGAAGTCATCGCAGCCTATCCGTCCGAGCACAAAGTCAAGGTCCAGGGTGTTGCTCTGGTGAAGAAGGCCCTGCGCCCGACCCAGGTCAACCCCAACGGTGGCTTTGACACCCGTGAGGCCAAGATTGACGTTTCCAACGTCCAGCTGGTCTGCCCGCACTGCGATCTTCCCACCCGCTTCGGCATCAGCCGTGCGGATGGCAAGAAGACCCGCGTGTGCAAGAAATGTGGCAAAGATATCGACTAATCGGTATCAAACCGCTAGAATACATACTTCGCGTGCCATGTTTTCATGGTGCGCGAAGTTGTGTGTAAGTGTTAGACCCTCCGCAAGGAGGGGGCGAGGTTGGAAACCCCGCCTTAAATCTCGGTAAGGAGAATGAAAGAATGGCACCTCGTTTGAAAGAGAAGTACGTCAACGAGATTGCTCCGGCTCTCAAAGAGCAGCTGGGCATCGAGAACGTGCACGAGATTCCGAAGCTGACCAAGATCGTCGTCAACATGGGCGTCGGCGAGGCAGCAACCGACAGCAAGCAGATCGATGCAGCCGTCAACGACCTGCGCATCATCACCGGCCAGCAGCCGATGATCTGCCGCGCTAGGAAGTCCATCGCAAGCTTCAAGCTGCGTGAGGGCATGCCGATTGGCGCAAAGGTCACCCTGCGTGGCGATCGTATGTATGAGTTCTTCGATCGTCTGCTTTCAACCGCAATTCCGCGTATCCGCGACTTCCGCGGTCTGCCTGCTACCAGCTTTGATGGCAACGGCAACTATTCCATGGGCGTCACCGAGCAGCTGATCTTCCCTGAGATCGACTACGACAAGGTTGACCGCACCCGTGGCATGGACATCACTTTTGTCACCACGTCTAAGACTAATGAGGGCGCAAAGGCTCTGCTCGATGCCTTTGGGTTCCCCTTCAAGAACAACTAAGCTGGAAGCTTTAAACCCTATTCGTTTGGTTTTACCGACAGGGATGAGCCCTGTCGAGAAAATAAGGAGGCATTGCATTGGCAAAGAAGTCGATGATCGCCAAGGCTAAGCGTGAGCCTAAGTACAGCACTCGCAGCTACACTCGCTGCAACCGTTGCGGCCGTCCCCGCAGCGTTTACCGCAAGTTTGGTCTGTGCCGTATTTGCCTGCGCGAGATGGCACTTAAAGGCGAACTTCCCGGCGTCCGCAAGTCCAGCTGGTAAACACCGGCAAAGACCCAACGGGTTGTCGGGCTGGCTTGGATAGGCATTTTCGCTATGGGTGGAAATGAACCGTCCAGGAACAGTCATCAACGAACCATAGGAGGAAATTAATGAGCGTCACCGATCCGATCGCAGATATGCTTACGCGCATCCGTAATGCAAATACTGCGAGCCATGAGACGGTCTCTATGCCGTCTTCAAAGAAACTCGTCGAGATCGCCCGCATCCTGAAGGAAGAAGGCTACATCACTGAGTATGTGGTCACCCCTCAGGCTCCGCAGGATGTTCTCACCATCACCCTTAAGTATGGTGCCAAGAAGGCAAAGACCATCAAGGGTATCCGCCGCATCTCCAAGCCCGGCCTGCGCATCTATGCCGGCAAGGATGAGCTGCCCCGCGTTTTGGGCGGCCTCGGCACCGCAATCATCTCCACCTCTAAGGGTGTCATGACTGACCGCGACGCACGTCTCGCTGGCGTCGGCGGCGAAGTCTTGGCATATGTCTGGTAATTAGGAAACGGAAAGGAGCAAGTTTAATGTCTCGTATTGGTAAACTGCCTATCTCCGTTCCTGCCGGAGTTGAGGTAAACATCAACGGTTCTGAAGTGAGCGTCAAGGGCCCCAAGGGCGAGCTCACCCAGACTTTCAGCAGCCTTTTGAGCATCGAGAAGGGCGAGGATGGTGCCATCACCGTCAGCCGTCCCAACGATGAGCGCGAGGCTCGCAGCATGCACGGCCTGACCCGCACCCTGATCAACAACATGATCATTGGCGTCACCGAGGGCTATTCAAAGACCCTCGAGCTGGTGGGCGTTGGCTATCGTGCCACTCTTAAGGGTAAGAACCTCGAGCTTTCCCTGGGCTTCTCACACCCCGTGTTTGTTGAGGCTCCGGAAGGCATCACCTTTGAGTGCCCCGATCAGACCAAGATCGTCATCTCTGGTATCGACAAGCAGAAGGTCGGCCAGACCGCTGCCGATATCCGCAAGTATCGCAAGCCTGAACCGTACAAGGGCAAGGGTATCCGCTATCAGGGCGAGCATATCCGCCGCAAAGAGGGCAAGGCTGCTAAGTAAAGACGAATTCCGGTCTGAACCGGGTGATTTCAAGGAGTGTAAGGAAGAATGGATAAGCTTAAGGCAAAGAAAGCGGGCCTGCGTCGCCGTCAGCGTCGCGTTCGCGGTAAGGTCTCCGGCACTGCCGAGCGTCCGCGTCTGCGCGTGACCCGTTCCAACACCAATATCTATGCTCAGGTCATCGACGATGTTGCTGCTCGCACCCTGGTGAGCGCATCTTCTCTCGATGCTGAGTTTAAGGCTACCGGCAAAAACGGTGGCAACATCGAAGGCGCTACTGAGGTTGGCAAGCTCGTCGCTCAGCGTGCTCTCGACGCCGGCATCACCACGATCGTGTTTGACCGTGGCGGCAATCTGTATCATGGCCGTGTCAAGGCTCTCGCGGACGGCGCCCGCGAAGCAGGCCTGAACTTCTAGAAAGGGGAGGAGCAATGGCTCAAAGGTCCAACAATAGGTCCAACAAGAACAACACACCTGCCGTCCCCGAGCTGGAAGAGCAGGTTGTAACCATCAATCGCGTCTCTAAGACGGTCAAAGGTGGCCGCCGCATGAGCCTGTCTGCACTGGTTGTCGTTGGCGACCGCAATGGCAAGGTTGGCGTCGGCATGGGCAAGTCCGCCGAGGTTCCCACCGCCATCAGCAAGGCTGTTGAGGATGCAAAGAAGAACATGTTCACCGTGCCGCTGACCGAGGCTGGCACCATCCCGCACGAGGCAATCGGCGAGTACGGCGCAGGCCGTGTTCTCATCAAGCCGGCTTTGCCTGGTACTGGCGTCATCGCTGGCGGCCCGGTTCGTGCTCTGATGGAGCTCGCAGGTGTCAAGGACGTTATGTCTAAGTCTTTGGGCACCGACAATGCAATGAACATCGTCAAGGCGGCAGCAGAGGGCCTCAAAGAGCTCTCCAGCGCCGACGAGGTTGCCGCTCGCCGCGGTCTGACCGTTGGCCAGATCTACGGAAAGAAGGTTCAGTAATGGCACAAGCAAAGACTCTGCGCATTAAGCAGATCAAAAGCACCGCTGGCCGCCCGGCCGATCAGGGCAAGACTCTGAGGGCATTGGGCCTGCGCAAGATCGGTGCAACCGTTGACCAGGTCGACAACGAGTCCGTGCGTGGCATGATCTTCAAGGTCAAGCACCTGGTTGAGGTCGAGGAAATCTAGTAATTTGTTCTGGGGCGGATATAATATCGCCCCAGAGCTGTAACTGAAGTTCGCCGGCAGCGAGCGGCCGGCTGCCCTGTAAATAAGGGGTAAGCGAAAGAAGGAGTATTTACTATGAATCTGCATGATTTGAAGCCCGCTGAGGGTTCCACCAAGAACCGCAAGCGCGTTGGTCGTGGCCATGGTTCGGGCCGCGGCGGCAAGTCAGGCCGTGGCTCCAACGGCCAGGCATCCCGTGCCGGCGGCACCAAGGGCCCGGGCTTTGAGGGCGGCCAGACTCCGCTGGCTATGCGTCTGCCGAAGCTGCCTGGCTTCCGCAACATCAACCGCAAGGAGTATGTGCCCGTCAACGTCAGCCGTCTCGAGGAGGCCTATGAGGCCGGCGAGACCGTCAACGCTGAGACCTTGCTTGAAAAGGGCATCATCAAGCGTGGCGAGAACCTGGTTAAGGTTTTGGGCGACGGCGAGCTGACCAAGGCTCTCACCGTTAACGTTGACAAGGTTTCCGCAAGCGCAGCTGCAAAGATTGAGGCAGCTGGAGGAAAGGTCGAATAGCTGTGCTGAGTGCACTCGTTAATGCAATGCGTGTAAAGGATCTTCGCAACAAGATCCTTTTCACCCTTGCAATCATTGTTTTATACAGGGTCGGTTCCTTTATTCCCGTCCCTGGCATTCCGTTTCATGCATTAGTAGACAGCTTTAGCGGTGGCGAAGACAGCGCCGGCGCTGGCTTGCTGATGCTGAACTTATTCTCTGGTGGTGCACTGGAGTACTTCTCCGTGTTCTCGCTGGGCATCATGCCCTACATCACCGCATCCATCATTATGCAGCTGATGCAGGGTGTTATCCCCACGCTGTCTGCTTGGGCTCGCGAAGGCGAGTCTGGCCAGCGCAAGATCACGCGCATTACCAGGTATCTGACTTTGGTTTTGGGCCTCATCAACGCTGTTGGTTACCTGGTCTTGTTCCAAAGCAGCACCTTCGGAATTTCATTTGCCGATACGGGTATGCCGGTTTGGCTCACCAGTCTCGTTATTGTTGTCACCTTGGTTGCAGGCACCGCCTTCATCATGTGGATGGGCGAGCTTATCACCCAGCGTGGCATTGGCAACGGCATGTCGCTGATCATCTTCGCTAACATCGTCGCTCGCCTTCCAAGTGCGCTGCTGGACTCCATCCAGAACTCTTCCGACACCATGACGGGCGTTCTGATGACCATCATGATCATTGCCATCATCTTGGTTGTCATCCCTTGCATCGTCTTTATCGAGCGTGGTCAGCGCCGCATCCCGGTGCAGTATTCCAAGCGCGTTGTTGGGCGCAGGACGATGGGTGGCCAGTCCACCTATCTGCCCTTGAAGGTTAATGGCGCCGGCGTTATCCCGATCATCTTTGCATCTGCGCTGCTGTATGTGCCTGCACAGATTTCGGCGTTCTTCACCGACGTTCAGTGGCTGACGGCAGTTGCAAACTTCTGCTCTCAGGGCTGGGGTTACTGGCTGCTGAGTGTCCTGTTGATCGTTTTCTTCGCGTACTTCTATACGTCGATGATTTATCACCCGCAAGACACGGCTGACAACCTGAAGAACAACGGCGGCTTCATCCCGGGCATTCGTCCGGGCGGCGCCACTGCTCAATACATCAAGGACGTCATCAACCGCATCACCTTGCCAGGCGCAATCTTTTTGGCAATCGTCGCGGTCATCCCGTCCATCCTGTACTCTTTCTCTGGCAACTCCCTGATTCAGCAGTTCGGCGGTACGTCCGTGCTGATTATGGTTGGCGTCGCATTAGACACCATGACCAAACTGGAAAGCCAGTTGAAGATGCACAACTATGACGGCTTCTTCAAATAAGAGCTGTCGCTAAAAGGAGTTGTTTCGAATGAATATCGTGCTTCTCGGTGCTCCTGGTGCTGGCAAAGGCACCCAGTCCGCAAAGCTGGTTGAGCAGTTCAACTTCAACCATGTCTCCACGGGCGACTTGCTTCGCGCAGCTGTCAAGGAAGGCACTCCCTTAGGCGTCAAAGCTAAAGGCTTTATGGACGCAGGCGAGCTTGTCCCTGATGAGGTCGTTATCGGTTTGGTCGAAGAGCTTTTGAAGGCCGACCCCGAGGCTTCCTATCTGCTGGACGGTTTCCCGCGCACCCCGGCTCAGGCTGTTTCTTTGGACAGCGTGCTTGCCGAGCTTGGCCAGAAGCTTGACTACGCCGTTGCCATCGAAGTTGAAAACGACGTTGTCGTTGAGCGCATCTCCAAGCGCCGCCTGTGCAAGGGCTGCGACTACATCGGCACCGCTGATGACGGCGAGGTCTGCCCGGCTTGCGGTGGCGAGCTGTATCAGCGCTCCGATGACAATGCTGATTCTGTGCGCACCCGCCTTGAGGCTTATGACAAGTCCACGAGCCCGCTGATTGAGTACTATCGCGGCAATGCTCTGTTGGTCGAGGTCAACGGCAATCAGGCTCCGGACGCAGTCTTCGAGGCCATCAAGACCGCAATCGAGCTTTAAATGAGTGCCCGGCGTGAGCAGCCCATCTTAAAGACCGCCTCAGAAATCGAGGCGATGAAGGAAGCTGGGCGCATCAGTGCAAAGGTACTGAGGATGGCGGGCGAGATCGTTCGCCCTGGCATTTCCACGCTGGAGTTGGATAACTACGTAGAGACCCTTATTAGGATGGAGGGTGCAACCCCGTCCTTTAAGGGCCTCTATGGTTTTCCGGGCTCCATTTGCGCATCCCCTAACGGCATGGTTGTCCATGGCATCCCCAGCGAAGATGTGATTTTGAAGTCGGGCGATGTTATCTCAATCGACACCGGTGCTACGGTTGACGGTTGGGTGGGCGATAACGCCTGGACATTCCCGGTGGGCGAGGTCAGCGACGAGGCAAAGTTGCTGCTTAAAACCACCGAGCAGTGCATGTGGAATGGCATCGCTGCTGCAGTTGTGGGTGGCAAGCTTGGCGATATTGGCCATGCTGTTCAATCCACGGCAGAAGCACAAGGTTTTGGTGTTGTCCGCGAATATGTGGGCCATGGTGTGGGCAGGGTTATGCATGAGCCGCCCAATGTTCCCAATTCTGGCAAGAAGGGCAAGGGTATGGTTTTGCCTGAAGGCCTTGTTATTGCCATTGAGCCCATGATTAACGCTGGCACCCACAAGGTGCACACCATCTCGGATGGCTGGGGTGTTGTGACCAACGACGGCAAATACAGCGCTCACTTTGAGAAGACAATTGCTGTCACGGCTGACGGCCCCATCCTCATTACGACCGAGTAATAAAAAATTAAAATTCTTCTTGCATTAGGCAGTCGATTTGCCCTATTATTATCGACTGCCTATGTTTGTCTTGAGATAAGGAAGAACTAACCCGTGGCAAAAGAAGCTGCTATTGAGTTGGAAGGCACGGTTATTGAGCCGCTGCCGAATGCGATGTTTCGTGTTGAGCTGGAGAACGGTCACAAAGTGTTGGCCACCATCTCCGGCAAAATGAGGATGCACTACATCAAGATCCTCCCTGGAGATAAGGTCACCATTGAGCTGTCTCCTTATGATCTTGATCGCGGTCGCATCACCTATCGCTTCAAGTAAACATGATGCCTGGCACACGCCGGGCTTTGCATGACGGCGGGAATGAGCCGCTCCCGTCTGTCTTTTTGTGTTGGAAAGAAACCGCCTGCGGCTGCGGCGTGAATATAGATAAGTGTCAGAGCACATATCGAAAGGTAGTTGATTATGAAGGTTAGGCCTTCGGTAAAGAGAATGTGTGACAAGTGCAAGGTCATCCGACGTCATGGCAAGGTTTACGTCATTTGCGAAAACCCTCGTCATAAGCAGCGTCAAGGCTAGGAAAGGAAACGACATTGGCTCGTATTCTTGGTGTAGACCTTCCGCGTGACAAGCGCGTGGAAATCGGTCTTACTTATATCTATGGCATCGGCCTCACCTCCGCAAAGAAGATCTGCGCAGAGACGGGCGTCAACCCTGACACCCGCGTTCGCGATCTCACTGAGGAAGAGACCATTAAGATGCGTGACTACATCGACGCAAACTTCATCGTTGAAGGTGACCTGCGTCGTGAGACCTCCCAGAACATCAAGCGTTTGATGGAGATTGGTTGCTATCGCGGCCTGCGCCATCGCAAGGGCTTGCCCGTTCGTGGTCAGCGTACTCACACCAATGCCCGCACCCGCAAGGGTCCGCGCAAACAAATCGGCGCGAAGAAGAAGGGCTAAGGTGAGGTAGATCATGGCAAAGAAAAAGGTTCAGAACACGCGCGTCCGCCGCGCTGATCGCAAGAACATCACTGTGGGTCAGGCCCACATCAAGAGCACGTTTAACAACACGATTGTCAGCATCACTGACACCCGTGGCAACGTGATCTCTTGGCAGTCCGCCGGCACTGTCGGCTTCAAGGGCTCCCGTAAGTCCACTCCGTTTGCTGCACAGATGGCTGCCGAGCAGGCTGCCAAGATGGCAATGGAGCATGGTCTGAAAAAGATCGCTGTCTTCGTTAAGGGCCCCGGCTCTGGTCGCGAGACCGCAATCCGCTCCCTGCAGGCTGCTGGCCTCGAGGTCACCAGCATTCAGGACTGCACGCCTATCCCGCATAACGGCTGCCGCCTTTGCAAGCGCCGTCGCGTCTAATTGGAAGGACAACTAAATCATGGCAATCAATAGAACTCCGGTTCTGAAGCGCTGCCGCCAGCTCGGTATTGATCCGGTCGTCCTGGGCTACAGCGCCAACAAAACCTCTAAGCGTCAGCCTGCTCGCAAGCGTAAGGAAAGCGAGTACGGTATTCAGCTTCGCGAGAAGCAGAAGGCAAAGTTTATCTATGGTGTTCTCGAGAAGCAGTTCCGCGGCTACTTCGAGAAGGCTAAGCGTCAGAAGGGCATCACCGGCGAGAACTTGATGACAATCCTTGAGTCCCGTCTCGACAATGTCGTCTTCCGCCTGGGCTTTGCTCGCACCCGCAAGGAAGCTCGCCAGATTGTGACCCACGGCCACATTCAGGTGAACGGCCGCCGCGTGGACATTCCGTCCTATCGCGTCAAGCAGGGTGATCTTGTCAGCGTCGCCCCTAAGGCCAAAGACTTGGTCGTTATCAAGAGCGCACTGCTGTCAAACGAGGGCGTTTCCGTCCCCGCTTGGCTCGAGGTTGATATCGAGAAGCTGCAGGGCAGCGTCTTGAATCTCCCCACCCGCGATCAAATTGACTTGGATATCAACGAGCAGCTCATCGTCGAGCTCTACTCCAAGTAATAGAGAAGTCCTGTCCTATCCGGTTCAAGTCTCAAGGAGGCTTATACATAATGACTGAGTTCATGAGGCCTAGGGTCAATGTCGAGCAGATCGACGAGAACACCGCCCGCTTTGTCATGGAGCCGCTGGAGCGCGGCTATGGCTACACGCTCGGCAACAGCATTCGCCGTGTGTTGCTCTCTTCCCTGGACGGAGCCGCTGTCACTGCCATCAGGATTGAAGGCGTGCAGCACGAGTTCACCGCCGCAGAGGGTGTAGTCGAGGACGTTACTGACATCGTTTTGAATGTCAAGGGACTTGTCTTCTCTTCGCTCGGCACCGGTGAGGCTGCTACGGCAACCTTGACCGCCGAGGGCCCCTGCACAGTTACTGGCGCAGACATCGAGGTTCCGGCTGAGTTCCAGCTGGTCAACCCTGATCACGTTATCGCTACCCTTTCTGAGGGCGCGAAGTTCGAGATGAGCATGCGCATCGGCGTTGGCCGTGGCTATGTTCCTGCAGAGCGCAACAAGCGCCCTGAGGATGAGCCCATTGGCAACATCACGGTCGATTCGCTGTTCTCCCCGGTTCGCCGCTGCACCATGGATGTCACCGACACCCGTGTTGGCCAGCGTACCGACTACGACAAGCTGATTCTCGAAGTTGAGACCGATGGTTCCATCGATCCGACTGAGGCTGTCTGCCAGTCCGCCAATATCGTTACGCAGTACATGGCTGCACTGCTGTCGCTGGATGAGAATGCCGAGGAGTCCGAGGTTGCAAGCATCTTTGCTCCTGAGGGCCCCAGCAAGAACAACGAGCTCGAGAAGCAGATTGAGGATCTTGACCTTTCGGTCCGTTCCTACAACTGCCTCAAGCGTGCCGGCATTCACTCTGTCCGCCAGCTGGTCGAGTACTCCGAGAACGATCTGCTCAATATCCGCAACTTCGGCGCCAAGTCGATTGAAGAGGTCAAAGACAAGCTTCAGTCGATGGGTCTGAGCCTGAAGATGTAAGTAGGAGAACACTAATGAGGCATTACAAGAAAGGCCGTAAGCTGGGCACTGATTCCAGCCATACTAAGGCCATTAAGAAGAACTTGCTGGTCAACATCTTCACCAATGACCGCATCAAGACCAACGAGGCTCGCGCTAAGGAAATCCGCGGCGAAGTCGATCGCGTCATCACCTGGGCAAAGAAGGGCGACCTTCACTCTCGCCGTCTGGCAATTGCCAAGGTTGGCGACAAAGAGCTCGTCCGCGAGGTCTTTGAGAAGGCAGCTCAGGGCATGTGGGCAGACCGCAACGGCGGCTATACCCGCATCATGAAGCTGGGCGTGCGCAAGGGTGACAATGCTCGTATGGTTATCATCGAGCTGGTTACCGAGGCTTGCACTCCTAAGACCAAGGCTGCTGCTGAAGAGCCCGCTAAGAAGGAAGCTCCTAAGGCTGTTGAGGCTGCCGAGGAAGCTGCTGAAGAGGCTACCGAAGAGGTTGCTGAGGCTGAGGAAGCTGCTGAAGAGGCTGCTGAGGAAGTCGCCGAGGAAGCTGAAGAGGCTGCCGAGGAGGCTCCTTCCGAGGAGTAAGTTCGCATAGCGATGGCAACGAAGCTCGCTTTCGGAACATATATGCCGGGCACAAGCCTGGTGCACAACATGAATGCGCAGGTCAAGATCATCTTGACCTGCGTCTTTTCTGTTGCTGCCTTCTTTTTGGAGACATGGTTGGGCTTGGGGTTGTTGGCGGCAGTGACCTGCATTGTGTATGCCGTTGCCCGTGTTGACCTGGGCCGCGCCATACTTGGGATTAAGCCAGTCACCGTTATTTTGCTTTTGACGGTGGTGTGCCACGCATTCAGTTTGAATGCTGCTGATGCCGCAAATAATTCCGCTTTGCTCGGCGGTTTTGCCACAGGTGTTTATGTCACCCTTGTTGGCTCGTTCGGTATCACGCTGGCAGGCGTGTTGAGTGGCGTTTTCTTTGCCGTGCGCATTTGCCTGCTCGTTATAATTTGCTGCCTGCTGACCTTCACCACGTCAATGCGAGAAATGGTTGACGCGCTAAACGGACTGCTAAAGCCTTTGAGTGTGCTGCATGTTCCTGTTGAAGATATCTCCACCATTATTTCCATTGCACTGAGGTTTATTCCAACCACTATTGAAGAGGCCGTGCGCATAAGCAATGCCCAAAAAGCGCGCTGTGCAAGTTTTGACACGGGCAATGTGTTTAAACGCCTTGGTGCTTGGTTTTATGTGCTTATCCCGTTGTTTGTGCGGCTTTTTATGCGGGCTGATGAACTAGCCTGTGCAATGGATGCTCGTTGTTATGGCACATGCCCGCGCACCCATTTGCACAACTTGAAGATGGGTGGCGCTGACGTTTGCGTGCTGCTGGTTTGCTCGGCACTTATAATCGTTTTGTGCGTCTTTCTATAGAAGGAATTGTTGGCTGTTGAACACGCTTGACAAACATACTCAGACACAAAGCATTGCGGTGGCGCTTGCGTATAACGGCGCGGCCTTTAGCGGCTTTGCCAAGCAAAAAGACCCTGCTGTGCGCACGGTTCAGGGCTGCTTAGAGGCAGCTCTCGCAGTGCTGTTTCGCCGTGAGGTAGAGACGGTGTGCGCAGGGCGTACGGATGCCGGTGTGCACGCTTTGGGACAGGTTGTTTCTTTTGAGCTGTTTGCTGATGAGATGGTGGCGCGCAATAGCCACAAACTGAAGGTGTCGCTTAATGCCCTGACCGACCCTGATATCACCATCAAAGGTGTCTATAAGGTGCCGGATGGGTTTTCAGCCCGCTTTGATGCCTGCTGGCGGCAATATCGCTACCGCATCTGCACGGGCAGCACTCAGCCGCAGTTTTTGCGAGAATTTGCCTGGTGGCACAAAGGCGAACTCGATGTCGAGGCAATGCGTGCCGGTGCGGCGCACTTGGTTGGAGAGAACGACTTTATGTCGTTTTGTAAGAAGGCGAGCGCCCAAGGCAAAACAACCATGCGCTGCGTAAAAAGTATTGATCTATATGAAGAGGAACACTTAGGCGAGAAGTGTTTGACCATCCAGGTTGTGGGAAATGCCTTTTTGCATTCCATGGTGCGCACCATTGTGGGAACCCTTGTGGAGGTAGGCACGCATCATCGAAAACCTGAATGGGTGGCCGAGGTGTTGGCTGCAAAGGACCGCGATGCTGCAGGGCCCAATGCTCCGGCATGTGGGTTGGTTTTTCATAGTGTTGATTACGGCACCATTGTTTTTGAGGAGTTTTAGCCGTTCACGTGGGAAGTTTGCGCAAGCTGAAAATAATGCTTGCATGAAAAATGCCGCACGCTACACTGCCTAAATAACAGTTATCCCGATGAAAGGAAGAGCATGGCTGTAATCGATACCATCAAGAACATCCTGCAAGAGAACCTCTCCATTGACCCTGAGAATGTTCATCTGGACTCCACCATCGAGTCTTTAGACATCGACTCTTTGGACATGGTCGAGCTTATCTGCGACTTAGAAGAGGCTGAGGATGTGGACTTTGGCGAGCCTGAGGGCATTGAGACCATCGGCGATTTGGTTGACCACATCGAGTCTTTGAAGTAAAGACGTGCCGTAAAACAAAGTGTGTCTCGAGGGCGGTCGAAGAAGGCCGCCCTCGTTTATTTGAGGAGAAACAATGCCAAAGACTGCATTGCTGTTTGCAGGCCAAGGGGCTCAACAGGTTGGTATGGGCGTTGATCTGGCTATGGCCGACCCCGCCGTTGCGGATTTGTATGAAGACGCCAAAGGTGCCTGCGGCATAGACGTTTACAGCTTGAGCTTGCTCGGCCCAAAAGAGGAGCTTGATAGTACGCAAAATGCCCAAGTATGCCTTTTGACGGCGCAGGTTGCATATGCCCGCGCAGCATTGAAGGCTGGGCTGACGTTTGATGCGGTGGCAGGCTACGGCTGTGGTGAATATGCCGCTCATGTGTTGGCCGAGACCGTCGACTTTGAGACAGCTGCGCAACTGGTGGCGCGGCGCAGTGCGCTTATGGCGCTTGCCGCGGCACAAAACAAGGGAGCAGCCGCTCGTTTTGAAGGCATGGACCACAAACAAGCCAGCGAGCTTTGCAGTATGCTTTCAAAGGAAGGCGTCACGCTGGCCGTAGCTGCGTATGATGCACCGGGCCGTGTGGTGTTAGCAGGTTGTGCTTCAGCAGTTGAAGAAGCATGTATTCAGTGGACGAGTGCTGGCAACGAATGCAAAGAGTTGCCGGGTGTAGGTGCGGTTAACACGCCGCTGATGCAGATGGCGGCTACAAATGGTGTTCGCCCCGCGTTGAATGCCATATTGTTTGGGGTGGGCGAGGTGCCCATCATCAACAACCTCGACGCCCAGCCCTTTGTTGCCCGCGATGTGGTGAATACGTTGTCCGAGGAGATTACACACCCCATTTTGTGGGAACAGACTGTCCGTGCATTGCTTGATGCTGGGGTGACCCGTTTTGTTCAGTGCGGCCCAGGTAAAGACCTTTTCCTTAGCACGAAGCGAACGGTTGAGGATGCAGGCGTTGATGCAGAATGTATTGTTATTGCGTCGGCAAAAGATGTCGTGGCGAACTTTTAGAGGTTGCGGCTGTGCAACGCTTCGCATGCTAAGGGGCACAATAAGGTAGAGTGCAGTAGGACAAAACACGCAGACGAGAGGATGCAGATATGGCCGGACGTGGCGGCAAGAAATTTAGTATGAACGATTTTATGAGGGGCCGTTACGGCATGGACGAGTACGGCCAGCGTCTGTGCACGATTGTTATTGTCATTCTCATCATTAGCGTCATCATCAATTTTGCAAGCAAGGCTGTCGGCTCTTGGCTTATGTATGTGGGCTCGGCAATCAACTTCGTGGGGTTGGCTCTGGCCGTTTACGCGGTTTATCGTTCCCTTTCGCGCAACATCAGCAAGCGCAGCGCTGAAAACGAACACTTTCTTGAGCGCTCGCGCAACTCCAAGCGCGCAAATCGTGGTTCAAACCGTGCAAACAACGCCGGCAACGCCCGCGGTGGCTTTGGTGGATTTGGCAAAAGGAATGCAAATGCAAGCCGTCAAGCCGCTGACATCGATCAATACAAATATCTCTGCTGTTCGTTCTGTGACCAAAAAATGCGTGTGCCCCGCGGTAGGGGAAAGGTGGCTGTGACCTGCCCGAGCTGCGGCGAGAAAACGATTGTGGACAGCGGGGAGAAACCGGGTGCATAAGACGCTTAGTTAGGATGTAAAACGTATGGCTAACGAGACGCAGTGGGGTGCCGCTGAACAAAACGAGATAACGCTACCTGAGAGCACCGCCAACCAGCAGACGCGCACGTGGGGCCACGTGATGCTTTTGGTGCTGTCTATTGCCATGCTCATTGCAAGTCTCATCGTCTCGATTGCTTGTGCAGTCAAACTCAACGAACTGGTGAGCTTGGTGGGTTTTGAAACGGGTGTGACCTATGCCGCCTTCTTCATCATGGGGCTTTTTATTGCGCCGCCGGTGATTGTTCCGTCTGTAGTGGGCATTGTGGTGGCGTTAAAGCCCCAAGGCAATATCGTTGCAATTGTGTTTGCGATTGTCGGCCTGGTCTTGGTGGTGTCTGCCTGCGTTTATCTGTTGGTCTCGGGCACTGCAACCGTGTTTGCTACAGCGTGCTTTGCCATCTTTTTTGCCATCCCGCCGGTGATCTATCTGGTGGCGGCATGCAAAATTCGCCGCAGCTGCATAGCGGCGGGCGCTTAAAGCGTCACGCGGCTTTAAGCTGGCTGCTCTTGGGCAGGCAAACAGCCGTTTTCGAGCACATATTCCAAGATTGGTGTTAACCGGTCAACAGGGAGGCCGACCACGTTGTTGTAGTCGCCGTTGATGCACTCCACCAGTGCAGCGCCTAAACCCTGGATGCCATAAGCACCGGCCTTATCCATGGGCTCCTTTGTCTCTACATAAGAGGCAATCTCGTCGGGGCTGAGTGGCTTGAAGGTGACGTCTGTTGTTTGGGCAAAGCACAACTTCTCGTTTTCACAGATAACGCAGACTCCTGTGACGACCTGATGAGTCTTGGCACTGAGCTGCCCTAAGATGGCGCAAGCGTCTTGCTCATCTGTGGGCTTTCCATAGATATGGTTTCCCAAGGCAACGACGGTATCGGCGCCTATGATTGCACAATCGCTCGGCATGCCAAGGGCATCGGCAACGGCGCCTGCTTTAAGGGAGGCGAGGTAGGGCGCAACCTCGGAAGGCGGCATACCGGGCGAATAGCTTTCTTCGGCGCTGCTGGTTATCACTTCGAATGTGAAACCGGCTTGCTGCAGCAGTTCTTTTCGTCGTGGCGAGCCGGAAGCGAGTATAAGGCGTTTTGTATTCATGGTGGCAGTCTAGCACGTATGCATAAAACCACTGGGTGGGTTGATCTGTGTACAGCTGGTTGGTTGGCTGCGGGGGTACAATCACTAACTATGTATTGCAGAAATGGTATACGTCGCTACGCCGCCAACTTGCGGCATTCAAACGACAAGACGGAGGGACGCCCACAAGATGCCCCACAAGGTGATAAAAGCAGGGTCAATAGCGCGCTTGCTGAAACACGAGATGCAGATAGCTCGCGAGGTGGTGCAACAAAAGGGAGCGTGCACCCTAGTTGTGGCCAGCCATGAGTTGGAAGACGCTCGCAAACTTCTTGCATCGTATGAATGCCCCTTGGGCGTGCAGGTTCAGACCTTTGATCACTGGTTGGCAGGTGCATGGGAGCTTTGCTCCGACGGGCGCAAGCTGCTCACTGCTGCACAGCGCCATGTCATCCTTCGACCGCTTCTTCAAGAGCTGACCGGGCTTGAGTGTTCTTCGGCGTATGTCGACATCTTGGCACGGTTTGTGAAAGATTACGTCTCCCTGGGTTGCCCCGATGCCGTTGATGAACAAAGTGAGGCACTTACTCAGGTTGCGCGCGCGTATTTGCAGAACTGCTCTGCCAAGAATTTGGTTGAGCCAGCCAGTATATTTGAGCAAGCTGCGCAAGCTGTGGCGGGGCAAGCGCTCATCTTTGAAGAACCTGATCTGAGCCATGCCTATCTGCGTTCGGCATTCGAGCATCTGTCTGCCTATGCGGACGTTTATGAGTTACAGCTTTGCATTGCGGCAGAAGATCACGATGAGCTGGGCTGTGAGCGCGACCACCTTGCAGCGCAACTCTTCACCGGCAAAGGCAACTTAGAGCCGACGGGCTTTTTTGTGGCGGCCGAATGTTTCGGTGCCCATGCTGAGCCTGCCCTCGTGGCACAGCTCATTGAAGGTGAAGTCGAAAAGGGGCTTTCCTATTCCGATATCGCGGTTGTGCTGCCCAGCGTGGCCGACGGCATTGTGCGCATTTCTGATGAGCTTGCACTGCGTCATATCCCCTTTGAGTGCGAGTATGCGGTCAAAGTGCGTGATACGCCGTTTGGAATTGCCTTTAAGCACCTCGAAAATCTTGTAGGCACCGAGGATGCTGGCTATTTAAACGATGCTGCATTTATCGCCTCGCCCTATTCGGGCCTGAGCGATGAAGATGCCCGCGCCTATGAGTGCGTTTGGCGCGGCCTGGGCGGTGCTACCAAAGACGAGCGGCTGGATATGCTCCATAAAGGCCTTAAGACTAAAAGCGGCTCGAAAATTTGGGAAGCAAAGCTTGAGAGGGTCAACGCTCTTTTAGCGGCTGAGACGGCTGCCGAGCGCGTCAAACTCATGTTTGAAAACGGGCGCAAAGCCGGGCTTGGCCACGAACAGCTGCTGGCCGACGCCGCGGTTGCCCAAGCCATCCTTGAGCATTTGGATCTGTGCGAGCAGCTGGGCGCTGAATGGAGCTATCTGGACATTCGCGAGCTTGCGGTGCCCACCACCCTTGCCGCTGGCGACGAGTGTGCCGTGCATATTTGCGAACCCGGCGCGCAGGGAAGGCGCCAATGCATCATTATGGGCCGCCTTGAGCAGAAGGCCTACTCCATGGCAAGCGATCCGCAGCCTTTCGATGCCATATTAGCCAGCCTCGGGGCGCCAGTTGAAGACGATACCGCTGCATCACGCCGCCTTGAGTTGCTCGACGTGCTTCAAAGCGCCCAACAGCATTTCATCGCATACCGGCGTTGCCACGATATCGAGGGCAATGAGTGCTGCCAAAGCGCATTGTGGGACGAACTTATGACGGTTTACAGGAGCGAAGCTGACGAGGCGGCAGGCCGTCCAGTGCATGAAGTGCCCCTTGCTTTAGTGCAAAGCGGCTGCATGGTGCGGAAAAGCGAAGAACAGATATTTCGCGAGGCCGATGAGGCGGCCGTGTGCAAGGAGCTTAAGCGTGGCAAGCTGGGCACAGATGGAGCTTTGCAGCTGCTGATGCCCGACTTTGACGCATACAAAGAGACCTTTTCTCCCACAGCACTTGAAGACTATTACCGCTGCCCCTACCGCTGGTTTATTTCCAGACGCGTTGGCGCCAACCCCATAGATAAGCAGTTTGACCAGATTGCCAAGGGAAACCTTGCCCACGCTGCCTTTGACAGGGTGTATGCGCAGCTCAAAGAAGCGGGCGTTGAGCGGGTAACCCCAGACAATCTCCAAAGCGCCTTAGAGGTTGCATCCGAGGCCTTCACTTGGCAGCGCGACCACGAGATTGAGCGAGGGCGCCTGCGCTTAATGACAAACCGCGACAAGCGCGAGTGCGAAAGTGTGCGCACCCAAGTGCTCGATTTGATTGAACGCGATGCGCGTTTCCTGCCCGGGTTTGTGCCCACATATTCAGAGTTCAAATTAGAAGCGCCGGATGGTTCGCCTTTGGAGTACGCCGGAGTGAAGGTGCGCGGCCGTGTTGACAGGATCGATGTGAATGAACAAGGCCAGGCCGTGATCATTGACTACAAACTCAGTGGCCTTGCAAGTGGCTATGGCTTCGACGTAAGCGATGGCTTCCCGACGCGCATCCAGACTGATATTTATGCCACACTCGTCGAGCGCTGCTTTGCACTTCAGGGGGTAGATATTGAGGTTGTCGGCTCGGTGTACAGAAGCTATGCGAAGAACAGTTTGCGTGGTGTCTATTCCTCAGTAGTCGAGTGGGGCCCCGATGAAAAGGCACGCCCCGATAACGACGCCATACCAGGCAAGAACTGTGGTCTTTCGTACCGCGATTATTTGACACGCCTTGAAGAAGTGGTGGCACAACACATGGAGCGCTTGAAGGCTGGCGAGATAGCGCCGCATCCAATTTGTAAAGACGCATGCACGTATTGCCTCGCCGAGTCGTTTTGCGCACAGAGGAGGGGGTAGGAGATGCCACTGACTGCAAACCAGCAAGCTGCTGTTGACTGCACGGGGCGCCCCTTATTTATTCAGGCTGGTGCTGGCACAGGAAAGACGTTTACCCTGACAAAGAAACTCGGTCAGGCACTCTCGCCGGTTTCAGGGCCGCTTTTGCCCAGTGTGGCCAATGTGCTGACTATTACCTTTACCAACAAGGCTGCAGGCGAGCTTTTAGGCCGCGTTCGTGCCGAGCTGCGCTCGCTTGGGTTGGACAAAGCTGCACTGGAAATCGACAGTGCATGGATTTCGACTATTCATTCCATGTGCCAGCGCATCTTGAGCGCCTATGCCCTTGCAGCGCATATCGACCCTGGCATTGAACTGTTGACAGAAGAGCAGAGCGCGACCTTGATGAATCGTGCTGTTGAGCTGCTGCTTATTAATGATGAACTTGCCCCTTATGTGGATGAGCTGACAGAAGCCCTCGGAGTTGATAAGGCAATAGACTTGTTGACGAATTTCGCCACAACGCTGGCATGCTCACCAACAGGGGAATTTGAATATGGCCCTGCGCTGCAGACAACGCCTGAAGGTGCGCTGCGTGGGCTTGTCCACGGGCTGAGTGCCTGTGCGTATTCCCTTGAGAAACAGGGGGCGCGGCAGGGGAGTGCTACGGCCATTGCCCAAATGGAGCGCATCGACAACCTGATTGCGGCGGCATCCGCCAAGCTCGAGCAGGGGTGTGAAACCTGGGCGGATGTGGAAGATGCCATCGGTGAGCTGCCTATTCCTAAGGGCGGCAACCTAAAAATCAAAGAAGGCATAAACGAAGCTAAAGATTATGTGTGCGAAACGCGTGCCATAGCAGCGGTGGGCCAGGCACAACGCTACCTAGACGTTGCACAGGCGCTTGCCCATATACTTGCTGACTGGCATGGAAAACTTAAAGCTCATGACGGTGTGGAAGACACAAATGACCTGCTAACAGGTGCCTATCAGCTGCTTAGGGATAACCCGGCTATTGCCGAGGTGTATAAGCAGCGCTTCATGCTGATTATGGTCGATGAGTTTCAGGACACCGATCCGCTGCAAGTTGAGATTATCAGCTCCATCTGCGATGAGGCGCTTTGCTCACTTACCACGGTTGGCGACGCACAACAAAGCATCTACGGGTTCCGTGGTGCCGATTTGGAAGTGTATCGTCAGATGCGCAAGACTATGGCCGAGGTGCATTCCCTTGAGGTTTCTCTCGACACAAACTATCGCTCTCACCCCGATATTTTGAAATTCGTGGAATCGATATTTTCTAAGGAAACGTTTTTCGGGGAGGAATTTTTACGCATCAGTGCAGGCAGCGCC
>R11__coassemble_438_pt1 | contig 27402 bp, 27 predicted proteins | sample R11__metabat2_low_PE_020 | metagenome-assembled genome bin R11 | reverse complement strand
CTGACGTGTCCTGGCAAAATCAGCGCATCGAGGCGCACCTCAGGGTCGTTAACCAGCACCTCCAGGGTGTGTGGGACTGTTTTATGTGCAGCAAAGATGCTGAAGTTTTCCAGCCCTAGGGCGGCAGCGCGTTTGATGGTGGCTGCAATCAGTGGGGTGGTCGTCTCAAAACCTACGCCAACGAAGACCACCTCGTTTGAGGGGTTGTCAGCAGCGATTTTCAAAGCGTCGAGAGGGGAGTAGACAATGCGGATGTCTGCACCGGCAGCCTTCTCGGCGTTTAATGAAGACGTGGAACCGGGCACGCGGGTCATATCGCCAAAGGTGGTGATGATGACGCCTTCGATGCGGGCCAGCGCGATGACGGTATCGATATCTTTGTTGGCGGTGACGCAGACAGGGCAGCCAGGGCCACTGATCAGGTTGACATGCTCGGGAAGAATTGAGCGAAACCCGTTGCGGGCGATGGCTACGGTGTGGGTCCCGCAGACTTCCATCAGGTTGACCTCGCCACCGCAGTTTTCAATCGCAGCGGGCGCCAACTCGTTTATGCAGTCGATGAGTTGGCGGCCTAGCTTTGGGTCACGAAACCCTGAAAGATCCAATGCCATGTGCTTCACGTCTCCTTAAAGCGCAGGTGGCCTGCGTTATTGTGCTGCCCGCCCCATGCCAGGGTTGTCTTCGGCAATCAAGTCGGGGAACTGCGCAATCAATTCAAGGGTCTCTTTGGCGTACTGCTTATCCACCACTTCAATGCCATAGCCGGCATGCACCAACACCCAGTCGCCCACCTGAGCCTTAGGCACCAAGTCGAGGGCGATTTCGCGGGTGACGCCCAAAAGCTCGACATCTCCGAGGCCGAACTCCTTCTTTTGCGTGATCTGAGCCGGTATTGCAAGACACATGTTTTATTCCCCCATCAGCCGCGCGGCAGCGACGATTGCTTGCCCGTAGGCGATGCAGCCATCGTTAGGCGGCAGCTCGCGGTTTACATATACGCTAAAGCCTGCATCCTCAAGCCCCTGCTTCAAACTGCCAAATAACAGGCGGTTTACCATGCAGCCGCCGCTTAAAGCGACGTCGTGGATGCCTGTGCTTGTGCAGGCTTGTTTGCACTGCTCGATAATAGCCTTCGCAAGGCTTGCGTGCGCACCCGATGCCGTCAGCGGCGCACCCTTTTTCAAAGGCAACAGCAGCGGGCTTGCCTGTAATTCTTTGCGGGCCTGAGCCTCCAAAAGGCAAGCAGCTTCGCCATCGTAGCCGCTCGTCTCGCACAACCCCATGAGGGCCGCCAACGCATCGAACAGCCGCCCAGTTGAGCTGCAAAGCGGCGCGTTGATGTTCTTGTCGAGCATCTGGTGCACTATCTGCGCGCTTTCAAGACTATTCACAAAGGTGCTGAAGCGGCCGTCGTTCAGCGCATTGTTTTCATAAAGCAGGGCATATGCGCTGCGGCGCGGGTCGCGGATGGCAGCGGCACCCCCTGGCAGCCTGAAGGTGGGCAGGTGCCAGAAACGCTCAAAGCGGCTGCGGCTTGCAATGAGAATCTCTCCACCCCATATGGTGCCATCGGTGCCATAGCCCGTACCGTCCAAAGCGACGCCGATGACAGGTTCCTTCAAACCGTTTTCGCCCATGACCGAAGCGATGTGTGCATGGTGATGCTGCACCTCGATGAGGGGCAGTTTTTGCTCATCTGCAACTTTTCGTGCCCATTTGCTGCTGAGATATTCCGGGTGCATATCGCAGGCAATCATTTCGGGCTCTAGACCAAAGAGGCGCTGGTAGCGCTGCCGAGCCTCTTCCCATGCCTGCCAAGCGCCTGCCGTCTCAAGGTCGCCTAAGTGTTGGGAAAGATATGCGCGCTCACCCTTGGCAAAGCAAAAGGTCGCTTTTTGCTCAGGGCCGGCAGCAAAGATAGTGGGGTGTTTCAGCGGGGCCATCAGCTTGGGCACGCCGGGCACAAAAAGTGGTGCCGGGGCATAGCCGCGGGCGCGGCGCACCATCTGCGTGCTGCCATCGGAAAGCACGCGGGCCACCGAGTCGTCGTAGCGTGCCACGATTGGGCGGTTATTGCCCAAAAACCAATCTGCAATGCCGCTCAGCGTCTCCAGTGCCTCATTATCATCGGCCACAATGGGCTCGCCGCTGCGGTTTGCACTGGTCATCACCAACGGTGTGTTTGCGGCGCGGCATATCAGGTGTTGCAAAGGTGTGGACGGAAGCATAAGGCCCACTTCGGGCAGACCGCCTGCCACGTTTGTTGCAAGCTTGGACGCGCCACTTGCTTTAAGCATCAGCACGATGGGGTGTGCCGGCGTCTCTAGAAGCTGGGCTTCTTCTTTGCTGAGCTCGCATAGCTCGTCAGCCTGCTTTAGCGTGGCAACCATGATTGCCAGCGGTTTGGTGGGGCGGTGCTTGCGCTCGCGCAAAGCTGTTACGGCTGCCTCATTAGTGGCATCGCACGCTAAGTGCCAGCCGCCTAACCCTTTGATGGCCACGACTTCGCCTTCTAGCAGCCTGGTGCAAGCCTCGGCTATTAGGGCATCCGAGCCTTCACGGGTTTGCCCCGCCCAAGTGCGAACCCCATCTGCTGAGCACGCCCACAGCTGGGGCCCGCAGTCAAAGCAGGCGTCTGGCTGTGCGTGGTAGCGGCGGTCGTTTTCATCCGTGTATTCGCCTGCACACTCATCGCACATTTCAAAGGTGGCCATCGAGGTGGCCGGGCGGTCATAGGGCAAGTCGTTGATGATGGTAAACCGTGGGCCGCAGTTGGTGCAGTTTATGAATGGATAGCGAAACCTGCGGTCGGAGGGGTCGAGCAGCTCATTTAAGCAATCTGGGCAGGTGGCAAGGTCGGGTGAGACCAGTGTGTCGCGCTCTGCTGCAGCGTCACTTGCCACGATTTCAAAGGTGCCGCTCGGCTGCTCGCTGCTACTGCTGCGCTCAAAGGCGATGATGAGTGCAGCTGCAGGTGCTTCGGCTTGCAAGCGCTCAGCAAAGGTTTGCAGTTGCTCGGGGGTGCCGCCAGCGCAAATTTCCACGCCATTGACGCTGTTGCGAACCCAACCTGCCAGCTCAAGCTCGCGGGCAAGGCGCGCCACAAAAGGCCTGAAGCCAACGCCCTGCACGATACCGTTAATGTGAATGTCTTCAAATTGCATGCCCTGCATAATACGACATGCTTTCTTTGCCATTTTTGCAAAGTGGGTATTTGCCCCACAAAAGCACAAGCCGCCCAAATAATCACCACTCAAGCGCGTACAATGCGCTTGAGTTTCAGTAAGCGAGGAGTTGTGCACATGAACTTGATGGGCTGCCAAGGCAAAGACAACAGCGTGACGCTTGAGATCCGCACGTGCCCAGAGTGTGGCGAAGAGATCGAGTTGTTCAGCATCGATTCGCAGGTTGTGTGCGAAAACTGCGGCCACGTTGTCTATAACGACATGATCACCTGTGTGCAATGGTGCGAGTACGCCGAGATGTGCGTCGGCAGCGAAATCTATCAGCAGATGATGGCTGTTGCTGCTGAACAGCGCCAGCGAAAAGCTGAGACGGCTGCTGAATCACCTGAAACGAGCGAGGGCTCTTCAAATGCTGTTGGATGACATCTGCGCCTACACACCCTTCAACGAACAAGAAACCGCCGACAAAGCGGTCATAATCAACGCACTCAAGACTGACCCCAATTGCTTTGAACGCAGCGCGCAGGCGCATATGGCGTGTAGCATCTGGACCCTTGACCCGACCGCTACCAAAACTCTGTGCGTCTATCACAACATCTATGACTCCTGGAGTTGGATTGGCGGGCATGCCGATGGCGTGCACGACTTAGCCGCGGTTGCCTGCCGTGAGCTTGAGGAAGAGACAGGCGTGCAGGGAAGGTTGATTGAGGCGTGCGGGCCCGGCGGTATCTTCTCCTTTGAGGTTCTGACCGTTGACGGCCATATGAAGCGCGGGGCATATGTCAGCTCGCATTTGCATTTGAACGTGACCTATCTTGCGGTGGCCGACCCAGCCGCAGCACTCCGGGTTGCTCCAGATGAAAACAGCGCGGTTGCCTGGCTGGGCATAGACGAGCTGATTGAACGCTCGACGGAGCCATGGATACGCACACGCGTTTACGGCAAGCTCAGCGCCAAAACAGCCCTGCTTGACAAAGGTCTGCTAGTCTAGGCGCTGCTATTATTTGCACATACGTCAATAAACCAGCAGGGGAGGACCCATGGAAAGCTACAAGCAAGAATTCATTGACTTCATGGTTGAAAGCCAAGTTCTGAAGTTTGGCGAGTTCACCTTAAAGAGCGGCCGCAAGAGCCCGTTTTTCATGAACGCCGGTGCCTATGTCACCGGAGATCAGCTGCACCGTTTGGGCCTTTACTATGCCAAGGCAATCAACGACAACTTCGGCCTGGACTTTGATGTGGTCTTCGGGCCAGCTTATAAGGGCATCCCCTTAAGCGTCGTCACTGCCATGGGGCTTAACGAACTGTATGGCAAAGAGGTGCGCTACTGCTCCAACCGCAAAGAGGCCAAAGACCACGGCGAGGGCGGCAACTTGCTGGGCCACAACCTGACCGATGGCGACCGTGTGGTGATGGTTGAAGATGTCACCACCAGCGGCAAGAGCATCGATGAAACCTACCCGCTGATCACTTCTGCAGCGAATATCGAGGTCAAGGGCCTGATTGTTAGTTTGAACCGCCAAGAGGTGGGCAAAGGCGGCGTCAAGTGCGCTTGCGATGAGGTTTCCGAGACCTATGGCATGCCCACCGCAGCCATCGTCACCATGGCCGAGGTGCGTGAATACCTTTCGAGCACAGGCTATTTGGATGCAGATATGCAGGCTGCAATCGCTGCTTACTATGAGCAGTATGGTGCCAAGGAGTAAATGCTGCATGCAAGAAACAGCCTATAAGCCTCTAACGCTGCTGAGCTGCGCACGTCTTGCGGCGCCCCACACATGGCCGGGTGCCAGCGTGCTGCCAACGGTGTTTGGTGGCCTGTACTCCGTGTGGATGGGCTACACCTTCCATGCGGCCCTTTGGGTGCTGCTGTTGGTGTGTGCCACTATGGCGCAGGCTGCGGTCAACACCCTTAACGATTGGTCGGATTTCAAAGCGGGCACCGATACGATCGAAAATTCCGATGACCCCACAGATGCCGTCATGGTGTATGAAAACCCCAACCCCGCCCACGTGCTGGCCTTAGGCATCTTTTATATGGCGGTGGCGCTCGCAAGCGGGCTTTTTTGCTGTTTTTGGGCTGACACGGCGCTGCCCATCGTCATCGGTGTCATCGGCGGCATCACCATCGTGTGCTATTCCTCTGGCAAGCTGCCCATCAGCTATTTGCCCCTAGGGGAGTTTGTCAGTGGTTTTGTTATGGCGCTTATCGTGTTGGCAGATATCACCATTTTTGCAGCGTTTAGCTGCGACAAGGGGCCGCTGAGCTTTGACATCATGACGCCCATCCAATGGCTGAATGCGGTTATCAGCATGGTGCCCTTCATCCTAGGGATTGGGCTGGTTATGGCAACCCAAAACGGCTGCGATATTGAGCGCGACAAACCCATTGGCCGGCACACTTTGGCTGTTGTTATGGGGCGGCAAAAGTTTTTGTGGCTGTATCGCATTCTCACGGTGCTTTGGATTGCTGTGGTGTTGCATATATGCTTCTGGAGCTTCAAGAGCGGCTTTTGGGCGGCTTGCGTGGTGTTGGTGTTGGGCATTGGCACCATACGTGGTGTGCTGGTAACGCCGCTGGTGCATGAGGTGCGTGGTCCGTCTATGGGCGGCATCAACAAAGCGAACCTGTTTATTAACGGGGCGTTGTGCATGGCGGTTATGGTCTGCCTGATGGGACTGTAGAGCGTGCTGCCGTTTTAATGAGGGGCGGTTGGTGCGCTATCATGTGTGCCGACTACAACAAATGCAGGGAGGGCCTTGATGGCTAAAGAGCATGTGCACGATGTATTTCAATCGGTAGCTGAGCAGTATGACGCCGCCAACAACCGCATCTCGTTGGGGATGCACCATGGTTGGAAGCGCGCGCTGGTTGACGCGGCCATGAGCGTGATTCCAACTAACGGCAGCGTTGGCAAAGTGCTTGACGTTTGCTGCGGCACCGGCGACATCACGCAGCGCATTGCCGAGGCACACCCTGATTGCATGTGTGTTGGTCTCGATTTTTCCAGCGAGATGCTAAAAGTTGCCGAAACCCGCGTGGGAAGCCTCGACAACGTCATGTTGGTTGAGGGCAACGCCATGGAGTTGCCCTTCGAGGATAACTACTTTGACGCAGCTGTTATCAGCTTTGGCCTGCGCAACACCCCCGATTATGTGACGGTGCTTTCCGAGATGAAGCGCGTGGTGCGCCCCGGCGGTATCGTTGCTTGCCTGGATGCCTCTGTGCCCGACAACCGCTTGATCTTCCCGTTCTATCGCGTGTATTACCAGGCTGCTATGCCGTTTTTGGGAGGCGGCATCTCGAAGCACAAAGAGTATGTCTGGTTGTATCAAAGCACCCAAGACTTTCCGCGTAAAGCTGTGCTTAAAGAGCTCTTCTGGCAAGCTGGCCTGGTGCAAATCGAGGTGCGTTCATTTTGCATGGGTGCGGCAGCTTTGCACACGGGGCGCGTTCCTGCTTAAAGCCGCACTGTCAAAAACCTAAATTTATAACTGAGCGAAATTTGCCCTGCCACTGATTTTGTACTGACAAGGTGAGGCCTTGATGTGGTACCGTTGGTAGGCTTAAGTTAGCAAATGCAAACTTTGTTAAGAATAAAGGGAGACCAAACCAGTGCAGTCAAGACGGAATGCGCGTACGCATCGCCTAACACGCCGTGCCTTTGTGGGCACGGCTGCTGCCTTTGCTGCATCGATTGCGCTCTGCTTGCCAGGCTGTGGCAAAGATAACGGTGAAAGCGTGTCCGTTGACACCAGCGATTTTTCAGACCAGAGCGCAAAGCTGTTTCTCTTCGACACCACCATTTCATTGAGTGCTTATTGCTCTGAGGAGGCAATGCAAGCGGCGGTTGAGCGGTGCAATTTCTTCGAGAGCAAATTCTCTCGCACCATTGAGGGGAGCGATGTTTGGAACATCAACCATGCTTGTGGCGCAGCTGTCGACGTTGAGCCCGAGACGGCGGAGTGCATTGCAAAGGCTTTGGAATACAGCAAGGTTTCTGATGGTTTGTTCGACATCACCATCGGTGCGGTTTCTAGTTTGTGGGACTTCGTGGAGGGCGTAAAACCCGACGACTCAGAGATTCAAGCTGCGCTGCCGCACGTCAACTATGAATGCGTCGGCGTCGAAGGCAACACGGTGCAGCTGGCTGACCCGGATGCTATGATCGACTTGGGTGGTATAGCTAAAGGCTATATAGCCGATGACCTGGTAAAACTCTTCAAAGAGCATGCTTGCGAAAGCGCCACAATCAATTTGGGTGGCAACGCTGTGGTGTTGGGAACCAAACCGGACGGCTCGCTGTGGAAGGTGGGCGTGCAAGACCCGAATGCCGCTCGCAATGCGGCGGTGCTGGGCTATCTTGAGTGCTCAGACAAGAGCGTAGTGACCAGCGGTCTGTATGAGCGGCACTTCACTAAAGATGGCACCGATTATTACCATATTCTTGACCCCAAGACGGGCTACCCTGCAAAGACCGACTTGATTGCCACCTCGGTGATCTCAGACGCTTCTGTCGATGGGGATGCCTATGCCACCATGCTCTTTCTCATGGGCCACGACGCAGCCCTGCAGTTCTTAAATGAGACTGAGGGCATTGAAGGCTTGGTGGTTGATGCCCAAGACAACGTGACGCTATCTGATAATTCCGGCTTCGTGTTGACGTAAGGCGCAAGTGCATGGCGGCATATACCAACAAAAAGGGTTTGAGCAAGGCAAGCATCATCACAGTGGTGGTGCTGCTTGTTTTGGTTGCTGCGGGTGTAGCTGCCTATGTTGTTTGGGGCTTATCGGCCACCTCTGATAGCGCCATAGTGCACGACGCGGACGGCGGCGAGACTGTTTTGCCGCTCAACGAAGATGCCGAGGTGACCATCACTACCAGTTTGGGCAGCAACACCGTTGTTGTTGAAGGCGGCGAAGTTTATGTGAGCGAAGCTGATTGCCCGAACCACGATTGCATGCAACAAGGGCGCATCAGTGCGGCAGGGGAGGAGATTATCTGCCTGCCCCACAAGCTGTGGATTGAAATCTCGGGTTCCGATGACGCCTCTGAAGGTAGCAGCTATGACACCCTCACCCGATAAGCGCGCAGCGGTTCAGCGCTTGGCTCGCATTGCGTTGCTGGCCTGCGTTGCACTGGTGTTGAGCTACATCGAGACCATGATTGCGCTGCCAGTTGCCATACCCGGCGTCAAGCTGGGGCTTTCAAATGTTGCCGTGCTCGTCTGCATGATGGTGCTTGACTGGCGTGCCGCCGGCGAAGTGGCTTTGTTTAAGGTGCTTGCGGCAGGCTTTCTGTTTGGTTCGCCCATGATGCTTGCCTATAGCGCAGGTGGCACCCTTTTGGCGTTTTTGGGCATGTGCGCTTTAGTGCACATCCCGAGTATGGATGCACTGCCGGTGAGCATGGTGGCAGCCGTGCTTCACAATGTGGGCCAGATTGCTGTGGCCACCTTTATGCTTTCAAGCGTTGCTGTGGTGGCGACGCTTCCCGTGTTGGCCGTAGCTGCATGCGTTACAGGTGCTGTGACAGGTGTCATTGCCCAGGCGGTTGTCCCCATGGCGCGCTTGCAGGTAAAACCATCTGTTGAAGTTGATGTGGAATCGTTTTGCCTCAAGCCTGGCGAACTCGTTGCAATTGTGGGCCGCAACGGCTCGGGGAAGTCAACCTTTGTGCGCAGCCTGGCAGTGCAGATGGGTGCCGGCAAAGCGGGGCTTGCCTTGCAGGACCCCGACAGCCAGATAACCCAGCAGGTGGTAAGCGATGACGTTGCATTTGGCTTGGAAAATGCATGTGTTGATCCGGCCGCAATGCCGCCTTTGGTTGATGAAGCGCTTGAGCGAGTGGGGATGTTGGGGCAGCAACATGCATGTGTTGAGGAGCTTTCCGGTGGGCAAAAGCAGCGCGTCTGCATTGCGGGGCTTTTGGTGCTCACCCCTGAGGTGATGATCCTAGACGAGCCCACCTCGATGCTTGATGGGCCTGCTCGCGCCACATTTATGGATGAGATGCAGAGCTTGTGCGAGCAGGGCCGCAGCGTAGTGGTGGTCACCCAACATACGGATGAGGCGTTTAGGGCAAACCGCATCGTGGTTTTTGACGAGGGATGCATTGCTGAAGATGCCACCCCTGAAGAGTTGCTGGCCAAACCGGAGCGTTTGAGCACCCATGGGCTTTGCTTGCCGGCAGTTGCGCGTTTGAGCATTGAGCTGCGGGCAAGGGGCGTTGATGTTGCCTTGACGGCAGACGAACACGAACTTGAGGAGGCCTTATGTCGCTTGAGTGCATAGATGTCTCCTTTGCATACGGCTCGAACGCTGCTGCTGTTTTGCGTGGGTGCAACATTTCAGTTTCGCCAGGTGAGATTGTGGTGCTGGCTGGCGCAAATGGCTGTGGCAAGTCGACGCTGCTTAAAGCGCTGGCCGGCCTGTTGAGTGTGCAGCAAGGGCGTGTGCTGTGTGATGGCATTGAGCTAACGCAACTTCAGCCGTGCGAGCGCATAGCTCAGGTTGCTTGGGCATGCCAGCAGCCCGAGCGGCAGCTGTTTGCCGCCACGGCTTTGGATGATGTCATGTTTGGCCCCTTACATTTGGGGCTTGATGTTGAGGAAGCACAAAGGCGCGCGCAGGAGGCATTGAGGGATTTCTGCATTGACTCTGAGCGGGCTGCTGAATGTGCGCCCTTTGAGTTTTCCGGTGGCGAGCAGCGCCGCATTGCCTTAGCTGGCGTGGTGGCCTGTGGCTCGCACTATTTGGTGCTTGATGAGCCCTTTGCCGGTCTTGATGCCGAACAACGGTTCAACTTGGGCAGCCAGCTAAAGGCGCTTGCCGCCCGAGGAGTTGGCATTGCGTTGTCCTGCCACGACCTGGCAGTTGCACTTGAGTATGCCGATGTGCTGGCCTTGATGGCCGATGGCACCATCGGTGCATTAGGCAAGCCAACTGAGTTGCTTGAAGATGCCGAGCTGCTTAAATCTTGCGGGCTTGAACAACCTTCACTGGCACGTATTGCCTGCCGTTTTGATGCCCCCTTGGGTGCAGACGTCAGTGTACTGGCTGCTGAGCTGGCTGAGCGCTTGGGTGCAAATGGGCAGGTGGGCTCATGAGTTATGGCATCTATGAAAGCGGGCAGACCTTTGCTCACAGTCTTGACCCACGCACAAAGATTACGATCAGCATCCTGTTCATGCTCGCTGTCTTTATCAGCGCGACGCCTGCTGGTCTTGCGCTGATGGTTGTTTGTGCAGCTTGCATGCTTGCAGCCAGTGGTTGCACACCGCGCGGCTTGTGGAAGACCGTGCAGCCCTTCTTGTGGCTGATTGCCGTTGTTGCAATCTTTGACGTGCTGTTTTATGGGGGCGAAACAACCCTTGGGCACTGGGGCCCTTTTGCCGTGTCTGCCCAGGGCATAGCTTTTGCTATTCAGTCTGCGCTGCGCTTTCTTACGGCACTTTTGGGCGTCAGCACCCTGATGCGCACCACATCGCCAACGGAGCTGACCGATGCTTTAGGCCTGGTGTTTGCACCCTTAGGCCGCTTTGGTGCAAGTCCGCAGCGTCTTGCACTGTCTCTGGGGTTATCGCTGCGTTTTATCCCCGTGCTTGTTGGAGAGTTTGCACAGGTGCGCGAAGCCCAGGCTGCCCGCGGCGCCACAAAAGGCAGCGGTAGCCTGTTGAGCCGCGCAAAGAGCTTCATTCCTGCACTGATTCCGTTGTTTGCAGGGGCATTTCGCCGTGCCGACAATTTGGCTGACAGCATGTGTAATCGTGGCTACGACCTTCATGCCGAGCGCACCTGTATCCGTGTCTATAGCCTCACGGCGAAAGACGTGGCGGTGTTGGTTGCCTTTGTGGCAATTGTTGTTGCTGTGATTGCTTTGAACGTAGTGGGTTTGTAGCGTTTGATTGCCGTGCTGGCGTGCTGCCGATAAGGTGTTATGCTCAAAGACATGCAGATAACAGTCCCTGACAAAGTCCGTGCTGTGCTGGAGGCCCTTGAGGCAGCCGGCTATGAGGCATATGTGGTGGGCGGCTGTGTGCGCGATGCACTGCTCGGTCGCCAGCCAAACGATTGGGATATTTGCACCTCAGCTTTGCCCGAGACCACCCGTCATATCGCTCAAGCTGCCGGTTTTGAGACGTATGACACCGGCATCAAGCACGGCACAATTACTGTGCGCGTTGACGATGAGAACTTCGAGGTGACCACATATCGTTCAGATGGAGCATATCTTGATGGAAGACACCCCGAAAGTGTCGAGTTTTTGAACGATATTGAAGGCGATTTGCTCCGTCGCGATTTCACAGTGAATGCCATGGCGTATCACCCTGAGCGCGGGCTTGTGGATATCGCTGGTGGTGCAGCCGATCTTGAGGCGCATGTTTTGCGGGCGGTGGGGGATGCCCATACGCGCTTTGAGGAAGACGGTCTGCGCATTATCCGCGCTTTGCGCTTTGCCGCAACCTTTGGCTTTGAGATTGAGCAACGCACCAGCGCCGCTGTTCATGCCGACCGTCAACTGCTCGGCAGAGTGGCTACAGAGCGCATCAGCGCAGAGTTCATGAAGCTGCTATGTGGCGCAGACGCTTGCCGCATCTTGTTGGAGTATCGCGACGTCATCGCCGTGTTTTTGCCGCAGCTTGCACCTCTGTTTGATCTGCCCCAGCACACGCCGTATCACTGCTATGACGCTTGGGAACATTCGGTGCGAGCGGCAAGCTCAATCGAGCCTGACCCAACACTGCGCCTGGCTGCCCTGCTTCACGATGTGGGCAAGCCCACTTGTGCCACCACCGATGCGGCAGGCGTCAGCCATTTTCATGGCCACCCACAAGCAGGTGCGCCGCTGGCCCAGGAGATATGCCGTGTGCTCAGGCTGCCGTCTGCCACCTGCCAGCAGGTTGAGTTTTTGGTGCGCTACCACGACAGCCGCAATTCGTGGATTGCCCACCATATACGCTCCGCTATCGTCAAATTTGGTACCGATGCCGTGCGTCACGTGTTCAAGGTTATGCGCGCCGATTTGTCTGCCCACAGCGAGCTGGGCCGCACGCAAGGGCTCAAACGCGTTGATGCATACGAGCAGGAGTTTGAGCAGGCTTTAGAACAGATGGAAGCATTCTCTCTGCATGACTTAGCCATCAATGGCACTGATCTGCACAAAGCAGGCATCGAGCCAGGCCCCGAGTTTGGCCGTCTGCTCAACGCCGCCTTGGACGAGGTCGCGTGTGGCCGGCTTTCAAACGATCACGATGTGTTGATGCAGTGGGTGCTCAACGAAGGCGGTCTGCGTTAAACCGCCATTTTAGGCACTTACGGTTATGTTGCCGCCGCTTGAAGAAATGCTGCTTGCTTTGCGCTACAATTGAAAGACTTATGTTCCCAATTCCGTAAAGGACGGTATTTCTCATGGCAGACGAGCAAGTTCAGCTGCAGGTTCAGGCCACACCTGACAAGGCATGTGGTGTTTATTCCAACGCATCCATCGTCTCAACCAACGGCGCCGAGTCTCGCATCGACTTTTTGTATGTCGACCACGCCAACAAGCAAAACGGCTCCGTTCCGGCACACCTGGTCTCCCGTGTGATTATGCCCACCTCTGAGCTGGCCCGTCTTTCTGAGACGCTGAATAGCCACATTGCAAAGCACCTGGAAAAGGGCCTCTAAAGTTTTTGCCACTGCGCATTTGACACAGCAACACAAAGCGAGAAGAAATGTCTGAAGCACCTAATTACAAACACACTATGAATCTGCCCAAGACCCCCTTCAAGATGAAGGCCGGCCTGCCCCAAAAGGAGCCGGAGCGTCTGAAGAAGTGGGAGGAGATGGACCTCTACAACCGGGTCTTAGAGAAGAACAAAGACGGTGAGCCGTTTATTTTGCACGATGGCCCGCCGTATGCCAACGGCCCCATCCACATTGGGCATGCGTTCAACAAGGTCTTGAAGGACATTATCGTCAAATATAAGAGCCAGCGCGGCTTTTATGCGCCGTATGTGCCTGGCTGGGACTGCCATGGTCTGCCCATCGAGAACAAGGTTGAAGACCAGCTCGGCCCCGAGAAAATGAAGAAAGTTGATACGGCAACATTCCGCAAGATTTGCCGTGAATATGCCACCAAGCAGCTGGATGGCCAGCGCAAGGGCTTCATGCGCTTGGGCGTGGGCGGCGAGTGGTACAACCCCTACTTGACCTATCTGCCTGAGTATGAGGCTGGCAATATCGAGATCTTCAAGAAGCTCTACTTGGACGGCAGCATTTATCGTGGCCGCAAGCCCATCCATTGGTGCTCGCATTGCCATACCGCCCTTGCTGAGGCCGAGATTGAATACTCAGACGAGAAGAGCCCTTCAATCTATGTGAAGTTTGCCTGCACTGAGATTCCGGCACCCTTTGCCGAGGCTGCTGCAAACGCTGGCATTGAAAAGGCCAACATCGTCATCTGGACCACCACCCCTTGGACGCTTCCTGCAAACCAGGCTGTTTGCGTAGCTCCTGATGCAGAATATATTGCAGCCATCGTTGATGGCGAGCTGTGCATCATGGCTGAAGAGCTGGCAGGCGCCGTTGCCGAGATTGCCGGCTGGGGCGAGCTGGTGCTTTTGGATAACTGCGAGTGCGCACCGCTGCGGTGCCTGGGCAGCGCTCTTGAAGGCGTTACCTACCATCAACCGGTCATCGACGGCGAAATTGGCGTGGTGCTCACAGGCACCCATGTCACTCTGGATACTGGCACGGGCTGTGTGCACACTGCTCCGGGCCATGGCGTTGACGACTACAAGGCCTGCTTGGCTGCAGGCATTAAAGACATTCACATGCCCGTTGACGACGAGGGCCGTTTTTATGAGGGCTCCTGCCGCTGGGAGGGCATGAGCACCGATGAAGCCAACCCTGCAATCATCGACTGGCTGCGCGAACAGGGCACGCTGGTGGCCCACGTGGACATCACCCACAGCTACCCCCATTGCTGGCGCTGCCATGAGCCGGTCATCTTCCGTGCCACCACTCAGTGGTTTGTCAGCATGGACGATACCGATCTGCGCGCAAAGGCTTCCAAGGCCATTACCGATGAGGTTACGTGGTACCCCGCATGGGCTTCCAACCGCATTGGTGCCATGGTTGCCGACCGCCCCGACTGGTGCATCAGCCGCCAGCGTTTCTGGGGTGTTCCCATCCCGGTTTTCAAGTGCGAGAAGTGCGGCGAGACGGTAGCCGACGAGGCCACCTTCGATGCCGTCATCGAGTTGTTCAAGACCGAGGGTGCCGATGCATGGTACAAGCATGAAGCTAAAGACTTTTTGCCGGCAGACACCTGCTGCGCACATTGCGGTGCCGGTGTTGATAGCATCGTAAGCGAGCACGACGTGCTCGATGTTTGGTGGGAGTCTGGCGTCAGCCACACCTCCGTGTGTGAGGCCCGCGATTATCTGCGCCGCCCTGCAGACGTTTACTTGGAAGGCTCCGACCAGCACCGCGGTTGGTTCCAGTCTTCGCTTCTGACCAGCGTTGCTGCCTATGGCATCCCGCCGTATAAAAATGTCATCAGCTGCGGGTTTACCCTCGATGAGCATGGCAAGAAGATGTCGAAGTCTTTAGGCAATGTTATTGACCCGGCAGATGTTATCGCCAAGCAGGGCGCCGATGTGCTGCGCTTGTGGGTTGGCAGCGTTGACTACAGCCAAGATGTGCAAATCGGCCAAGAGATTTTGGACCGCACCGGAGATGCCTACCGTGCCTTGCGCAACAGTTTTAGGTATCTGCTGAGCAACCTGTACGACTTTGGCCCCGAAGACTACGTCAGCGCTGACGAGATGCTCGAGATTGATAAGTGGGCCTTGAGCCGCATCATGGAGCTGGCCGACAAGGTCACTAAGGCCTATGACGAATACCAGTTCCACACGGCGTATCACGCTTGGTATGACTTCACCAGCGTCATCTCTAAGGAATACTTTGACGTGGTGAAAGACCGTCTCTACTCCGATGCTGCCAAGAGCGTGCAGCGCCGCAGTGCTCAGACAGTGCTTGCCAACATGCTTGATGTCATGGTGCGCCAGCTTGCCCCGATTCTGACCTTCACCTGTGATGAGGTTTGGGAGTACTACCCCGAAGGCATGAAGGGTGCCGACCATGCTGCAAGTGTGCAGCTCAGCGACTGGATGGCTAGTGAAGACTTCAAGCCCTGCATCCCGGCTGACGAGCGCGCTGCGTTGATGGAGCGCTACGAGTTTTTGATGGAAGCTCGCGCTGCTGCAACCAAGGCTATGGAAGAGACCAAGGCCGATTTGGGCATCACGAAAAGCCAGGAGGCAAAGATTGTCTTTACCGCACCGGCCGCTCAGCTGGCGCAGTTGCAGGCAGACCCGGCAGGCTTGGCAGAGATGCTGATTGTCTCTGCTGTTGACTTTGAAGAAGGCAGCGAGCTTTCCGCGCGTGTTGAGGTTGCTCCTGGCGAGAAGTGCCCCCGTTGCTGGAATGTCCGCGATCTTGGGCAAGACGGCCTGTGTGCCCGTTGCCACGATGTCTGTGAGAGCCTTGACGCGTAAGGGCTCGTTCATACTGTTCATCCCGATTGTCATTGTGATGATCGTTGTCGACCGCCTGAGCAAGGCTTGGGCGGTCGATGCTTTGCCGCTTTCAGCAGGCCCCGTTTACAATCTCGGCTTCATCGATTTGCGCATGGTGCACAACGAGGGCGCTGCGTTTGGCATGGGCCAGGGGCAAATCGGCATCTTTGTGGCCATCGCCGCGGTTATAGTCGTGGCCATAGTGGCGTGGTTGGCATTTTCTAAAACCCATGGACGCCTTGAGGTTATCTCATTGGCGTTGATTGCTGCTGGCGCGGTTGGCAATGTTATCGACCGCGTGGCACAAGGCTATGTGGTTGACTTTCTCAACTTCACCTTTATCGATTTTCCCGTCTTTAATGTTGCAGATATCTGCGTCACCTGCGGTGTTGCCTTGTTCATCATCGTGGTCTTGTTCTTGATGAAAGACGAGCCGTCTTCAGAAGATGAAGGTGCACAGCAGTGAGCGAGACCTTCGACCATGTAGTGACTGCCGAAGAGCAAGGCATGCGCATCGACGCACTTGTGGCGGGTCTTGGCCACGAGGCCATTGCATCGCGCAGCGCCGTGGTGCGCATGATCGAGGCAGAGTCGATTCTGCTCAACGGCAAGCCCACCACAAAAAAGCGTCTTGCCTTGGAAGGCGATGTGCTCCACATTGAGGTGCCCTTGCGCACCGGTGAGCCGTGCCCTCTTGAGCCTGCCTACGATATTGAGCTGGACATTCGCTACGAAGACGAGCATATGATGGTGATCTCTAAGCAGGCGGGGCTGGTGTGTCACCCAGCCCGCGGCCATTTTGGCGACACACTGTCGAATGCCCTGATAGCTCATTGTGGAAGCGATCTGGCTGCCATACAGGGTGCAGACCGCCCTGGCATTGTGCACCGCCTAGACCGCGACACCAGCGGTCTGATGCTGACGGCGAAGTCTGATGTTGCCGCTGCACGCCTGCAAGATGACATCCGCAACCGCGTGGTGGACCGTCGCTATTGCACGCTGGTCCATGGCAATATCGGCCCTGACACTGGCATGATTGATGCTCCGATTGCCCGCGACCCCGGCGAGCGAACCCGCATGAGGGTCTCTAACGATATGACAGCGCGCAACTCTGTTACCACGTTTACCGTGCTTGAGCGTTTTGAGGCGGGCCGCTTTGACGATGGCTACACCTTGCTGGAATGCAAACTCTACACAGGGCGCACCCACCAGATTCGCGTGCATATGGCCTACACCAAGCACCCGGTGGTGGGAGACCCACTTTATGGCCGCGCTGCAAACGCAAAGGCACGCAACAGGGAAAAGGCAACGAAAGCTGAGATGGGGCTGGAGCGCCAGTTTTTGCACAGCCGCTCCATCAGGTTTAACCACCCGGTCACGGGCGAAGAGATGTTTTTTGAAGACGCGCTGCCAGCAGATTTGCAAGGCGTGCTTGACGCCCTTGAAGAGCGCTCGTTAGGCAGGACAGACTACGGCCGGGAGCTTTTGGGTTAAAACTTGAGCCTAATCCTGGCTGGTGTGCAACGTCGAGATGATGCTGTCGAATAAAGCCACGTCGCTATCGCCGCTGAATGCCGCCTCATAAATCCACATAAAGCCGTTTTCACATGGTGTGTAGGCAGCCTTGTAGTGGTTGCTGAACTTGTCGCCTGTCTCGACGCTGGTGTAGCTGACAGCATATTCATAGATCGTAAGCTCGACATCGTTGACGGTCTCGGTGTTTTGTGAGACGTCAGTGAACGTGACTGATGAGTATTTCTCACTGTCTTCGGTGTAACCGCTCTTGATGGCGGCATAGAACTCATCGGCCGTGGGGTTTTCAGCCTGGAAATAGCTGACACAGAATTGATGGCTGTTATCGATGGTGTAGACCAAGCCATCCGAGCCGTCTTCTTCCTTCCATTTGGAAGAGATGGTATAGGTGTAGCCCTTGTACTCCTTTTGCGTGTCAAGGGTGACAACCGAGGGGCTTGAGGAGTCGGCCTGCTCGCCAGTAAGCGCGGTATAGGCATCCGAGATGGAGCTAAACCCGCTGCCAAAGTCTGCATCGAAGGTCTCTGCGAGCTGCTGCATGGCCAGCTGGTTTAGGCCATCTGGCCCCACCAGCGTCACGCCAAAGGTGGAGTCTTCGTTTTCTGCGATGACCACCAAACGCTGCCCGCTTGTTGTGGCCGCAATGGCAACTTCCATGCCATTGCTGCAAGTGGTGTTTACGTTGATGGTGCACTGCGCCACGCCGTTGAGGGCGGCGTTGGCACTGTCGTAGCCAGAGATGGTCATATAGGCAGACATCTTCGAGGTGGCGCCCTCTTCGCTCAGTTCGGTGATTTCTGAGCCGGTGATAACAGAGGCGCTGCTGTAGCGGGCGCCATCTGTGGCGCGATACCACACGCTGGAGTTGCCATCCCATTCATAGCCTTGGTTTACAAGCAGCTCATTTATCTCTTCGCCGCTGAGCTCCATGGCTGCATACAGACTGACATTGTTGTGCGCATCAAGGCACTGCGAGCTAAATGAGGACGTTTCCTGTTGTGAGGTCTCGGCATCGGTGCTGCTGCCGTCTTCGGATGAGCTGGTGCAACCGCTTGTAACAAAGGCAAACGTGCAGGCCAAAGCGCAAGCTAGCACAGGCGCAAAAACCTTCTTGAAACGCATTGAAATCTCCCGTCTTAAAGCATCAATTGAGCTTGACCGATTGTAGCAATGTCACCTCAATTTGAGAATATCTGCCCGTGCGCTTCGGCACCACATACCTGTGTAAGGGCATGTTAAAAACTGCATCGGCGGCAAGGCGTGCTACCATTGACCCAACAATGCAACGGGAGCTGCCAAGGCATAAGGCGGCTGAGAGGGGGCTTAAAGTTTAGCCCCGACCGAATGGACAGTCCCGGTAATGCGGGGCTGAGGAGAAGGATCCTCTATGCAAACTTGCATTTTGACTATAGCTGGCTCCGACAGCGCAGCGGGTGCCGGCATTCAAGCTGACATCAAGACGGCGGCAGCGTGTGGCTGCTATGCCGCAAGCGCGCTGACATGCGTTACCGCCCAAAACACCACTGAGTTTGTGTCGGCCGAGGCAGCCGATGTTGCCCTGATTGCCCAACAGATTGAGTGCGTCTGCCGCGATTTGCCCATTGCTGCGGTAAAAGTGGGGATGCTTGGCAACGCCGAGGTGGTGGGCGTTGTGGCCGATTGCCTGGAAGCGTTGCGTGCCGAAAGGCCCGACCTGCCCATTGTGCTCGACCCGGTTTTGGGTGCTACTACCCAAGGCAACGTGCAGACAGCACCCGAAGAGCTGGTGGGCGCTTTGTGCCGCAGACTGCTGCCGCTGGCAACCATTGTCACGCCTAATCTGCCCGAAGGCATCATTTTGGCAGAACGCACGCGTGCTATTTTGAGCGGGCGTACCACCGATGAAAGCACGGCATCATCGCTGTCCCCGGTGGCAAGCAACAAAGATAAAGCGCACTGGTTGGCTCGCATTCTGATTGCGCAAGGCGCGCAAGCGGTGCTGGTTAAAGGCGGGCACGACCTTGAGAGCGCGTGCTGTATTGACCGCCTGTTTATCTGTGCTGACTCCGATTGTGCCTATGTGTTGCAACGGCCTAAAGGTGATGACACCTTTAACGTGCATGTGCAGGTGCCGGTACAAGATGGGCAGATGCGTGTGCCCCTGACCTATGAACGCCCACGCCTTGAGGGCGAGTTTCATGGGACGGGCTGCATCCTCTCATCTGCCATTGCATGCAATTTGGCAAAGGGCGCCTCTTTGCCCGATGCCGTTGCGGCTGCTCAAAGGCTTATGAACGCCTGTCTTGAGCATGCCAGCTCGCTTGGCCATGGATCTCATGTGCTTGACCCTATCGCCGCCATCGAGGCGTGCGAACAATAACGTGCCATTCATTAATTCCGAAAGGACGTACTATGCGTTATTCAACTCAAATTGAGGCTGCAAAGCTGGGTATTGTCACACCCCAAATGGAGCGGGTTGCCCAAAAGGAGGGGCGAAGCGCTGAGTTTATCCGTGAGCGTGTGGCCAAGGGCACCATCGTCATCCCGGCAAACCATAACCATGAAAACTTGGACCCCTGCGGTGTAGGTGAAGGCCTTGCCACCAAGATCAACGTCAACTTGGGTGTTTCGGGTGACCTTCACGACTACGACGTCGAGATGGAGAAGGTGGACATGAGCCTCAAATTTGGTGTTGAGGCCATCATGGACCTTTCCAACTGCGGCAAGACCTCGAAGTTTCGCCGCGACCTGATTGCTAAAGCCCCCTGCATGATCGGCACGGTGCCCATGTACGACGCCATCGGCTACCTTGAAATGCCTCTGGCCGAGATGACCTGGCAAGACCTGTTTGAGGTTGTGGAAGCCCATGCAAAAGATGGCGTTGACTTTGTCACCATCCATGCGGGCATCAACCGCCGCACAGTGGAGGCCTTCATGCGTGAGGGCCGTAAAATGAACATTGTCAGCCGTGGTGGCAGCTTGCTGTTTGCATGGATGACGTTAACAGGCAACGAAAACCCCTTCTTCGAGCACTATGACGAGCTGTGCGATTTGCTCTACAAATATGACATGACCATCTCGCTGGGGGATGCCTGCCGCCCGGGCTGCATCGATGACTCAAGCGACTCGGCGCAGATTCAGGAGCTTATTGAGCTCGGCGATTTAACCCGCCGTGCTTGGGAGAAAAACGTGCAGGTCATGATTGAGGGGCCGGGGCACATGGCACTTGATGAGGTTGTGGCAAATATGAAGCTTGAGAAGCGCTTGTGCCATGGTGCGCCCTTTTACGTGTTGGGCCCGCTGGTGACCGATGTTGCTGCCGGCTATGACCACATCGCCTGTGCAATTGGCGGCGCCATTGCCGCCAGCAACGGCGCAGATTTCTTGTGCTATGTGACGCCTGCCGAGCACTTGCGCTTGCCGGATGTGCACGACGTTCATGAGGGCATCGTTGCCGCGCGCATCGCAGCTCATGCAGCTGACATTGCCAAGGGCGTTCCTGGTGCTCGCGAGCGTGACAATGCCATGGCCGATGCGCGCCATGCCTTCGACTGGGATCGCATGTTCGAGCTTGCTATTGATGGTGACACTGCTCGCAAAATCTGGGAGAGCGCTCCGCCCACAGAAGAGGGCACCTGCACCATGTGCGGCAAGATGTGCGCCGTAAAGACGGTCAACGATGCTCTGGCCGAAATCCCTGGCAACTACATCTAGGAGTTCACATGAAACCTGATGTCGACTACACGCTGTATTTGGTGACCGACCAAAAGCTGATGAGCACGCCCACCCTTGAGGAGGCCGTTGAGGCTGCTTGCAAGGGCGGTGTGACGTTGGTTCAGATTCGCGAAAAGAAGGCCTCGGATGAGGACTTCTTAAATGTTGCCCTGCGCTGCAAAGCGATAACAGATGCTTACGGAGTGGGGCTTATTATCAATGACAACCCAGAAATTGCGTCAAAAATTGGCGCTTTGGGTGTTCATGTGGGGCAAGATGACACTCCTGTCCCAAAATGCCGCGAGCTTGTGGGGGAGGACGCCATCATCGGTGTCAGCGCCCATAACGTCAAAGAAGCCCTCATCGCCAAAGAGCAGGGTGCCGACTATCTTGGCATTGGTGGCATCACCCTGACGGCCACTAAGCCTGAGGCGGCGGCTTTGAGCTTTGATGAACTCGACGCCATCATGGAAGCCTTCGAAGGCCCGTGTGTTGCTATTGGCGGCGTGAACGCCAACACCATTCCCAGCTGCAAAACCCACCCCTTTGCGGGTTATGCCATTGTCAGTGCCATCATCGCTCAGCCCGATATTGAGCAGGCCGCAGCCGACCTGCTTGCTTTAATCAAGGAGTAACCAATGACCACAGAAAACGAACTTCGCTCTCAGCTGCTTGCCTGCGCTCAGGCTGTGCGGGCCAGCAAACCTCTGGTGCCTGCCATCACCAATGTCATCACCATCGATTTTGTGGCCAACGCCCAGCTTGCTGTTGGCGGCTCGGCTGCCATGGTTTATCTGGCCGAGGAAGGCGAGGCCATGGCCGCAGCTGGCCAGGCTCTTTACATCAATATGGGCTCCCAACTTGATGAACATGCACAAGGCGTGGTGGCCACGGCTCGCGCCTGCGCAAAGGCAAACACCCCCTGGGTGCTCGACCCGGTTGGCATCGGCATTGGGTCGCAGCGCGAACGCATCCTGCTTGCCTGCAAGCAGGTGCCACCTGCCATTATTCGCTGCAACGCCAGCGAGGCAATTGCGTTGGCCGCCCTTTGGGGCATCGAGACATCTGAGACGTGCGGCGTGCGCGGCGTGGACTCCACCGACACCGTCGATGCAGCCCAGGCGGCTGCTGTTGCGCTTGCCCGCTTCACCGGCGGTGCAGTTTGCGTTAGCGGCGCTGAAGACCTCGTCACCGATGGCACCGTTGTGGTGCGCGTTGACGGTGGCAGCGAGCTGATGGAAAGCATTACGGGTTGCGGCTGCTCGTTAGGGGGCGTGGTGGCGGTTTATGCTGCCTGCGCAGATGCACTAACAGCTGCTTTGGCTGCCACGATTGCTTACAACGTTGCTGGTTTGGATGCCGAGGCAGATGCGCATGGCCCAGCCAGCTTCAAGGTCGCCTTTATCGATGCGCTTTATAACACCACACCTGAAATTATCGCAGCGTATCCGTTTGTTATGACCACTCTATAAGGCAGGAGATGTTTTTATGAACACGCTGGTTGCTGTTGCTATTGCCCCCTTTGGTGAGGGCGAGGAGCTTGCTGAATATGTGGCTGAGGTTGTGCGCGTCATCCGCGAAAGCGGTCTGAAGAGCCGCACCACTTCGATGTTTACAGAAATCGAAGGCGAATATGATGAGGTTATGGAGTGCGTAAAGCGCGCCACGTTCGTCTTGGCTGAGCGCGGTATTCGCACCGAGGTCATTCTGAAGGCAGATATTCGCCCTGGCTATGAAAACATGATGCAGAGCAAGGTTGAAAAGGTTGATGCCATCTTGGGGGAGGTGCGATGACGCCTGTCTGCCACATTGTCTGTGCATGCCCTGATGGCAGTCTTACCCTCAAGCCACAAACCGGCGATTTTGTCGTTGCTTGTGACGGAGGTTTTGCTTTGTGCGAGGCGGTAGGCATAGCGCCCGATTTGGTCATCGGCGACTTCGATTCCCTTGATGCGCAGGTGGCAGCGGGTATTTCTTGTGAGCGCATTGAGCTGCCCTGGGAAAAAGACGACACCGATCTTGTGGCGGCGTTGCGTCTGTGCCTTCAACAAGGGTGGCGCAGCTTTCGCATTCACAATGCCCTCGGTGGCGACGTTGGCCACACAATAGCTGCCATAAGCGCGCTTGCGTGGCTTCGTCAGCAGGGTGCCCAAGCTGTGCTAGAAGGTGCAGGCCAGGCAGGAATAATCGTGATGCCGCAAGATGGCGTCGTTCACCTGAATGCTCTGTGCAGCACCCCTGCACTTTCAAAAGGTACCCGCGTCAGCGTTTCGGCCTTTGGTGGGAGCGCGCAAGGCGTGTGCGAGCGCGATCTTCATTGGGAAGTTGACGGCATAACCCTCGAGCCGGAAACTTCCGTTGGCGTCAGCAACCAGGTGGAAGGCGCTGACCCGCGCATTTCGGTGGCAGCAGGCAAGCTGTTGGTTATTGTGGGCGGAGAAGGGGCGCACGCATGAGCTCAGAATCGCTTATGAACATGGCCATTCCTCTTATTGTGGTGGTGGCGGTTGCCGTTATCGCCTTTGTTGTGGTGCGCTTTGTCATGCGCACGGCACGCGATGCTGCTAGTGCCGTTTCTTCGGTTTCTAACATCCTCAAAGAGGTTGAAGCAGCTCAATATGAGGAGCAGACCCGCCCAAAGTCGTTGGCGGCAACAACGTCTTTGACCATTCCGCTCATTAAAAAGGACTTTCCTGAATTCAACGTGGATGAGATGCGTCAGCGTGCCGCCAATTGCATCACACAATATCTTCGCGCCATCGACCAGATGGACGCCTCTTTGCTGAAAGCCTGCACGCCTGAGCTGCGCGATGCGCTCAAACTCAAAATCTCCATGCTGAGAGATGAACACCTGAGTGAGCAGTATGACCAGATCAAGGTGCACCGCACCGAGATTTCTCGCTATGAAAAGCGCAACGGCCGCTGCATTGTGACGTTTCAGTGCTCGCTGCAAAGCAAGCACGTCGTGTACGACGCGAATGGCACTGTTTTGAAGGGCAGCGCAGACAAGTGGGAACAGACGCGCTGGCAGGCAGATCTGCTTTATGTGCAAGACGCCAGCATGGTTCAAGAGGTTGGAGAGGCTCAGCTTGGTTTGAGCTGCCCCAATTGCGGAGCTCCGGTGCAGCGCCTGGGCCAAAAAACCTGCGACTATTGCGGCACAGGCATTGTTGAGATCAATCTGCATGCCTGGAATTTCGCGGCTGTGGAAGAAATATAAATTTATGCTCTTTGAACGCTGCATCTTTTGCTGCTTTGTTGAAGGGTCTGCGCCCGCTTTAGTTTTCGGGTAAAATCACCCAGGCAGCCTTTCGTGCTGGCTGTGTTGTACAACACAAAGCGCGAATTTGATGAATCGAAGGGAGCTTATGTACTGCGCCAGATGCAAAGAACCTGTTGAAGAAGGCAAACTCGTTTGCCAGAACTGCGGTGCTGTGCTGGCCATTCAAGACCCTGCCGAGCAGGTTGCCCCTGAGCCTGAACCGCCTGCAAAGAAATCAAAAGTTGGCCTGATTGTTGGCATTGTTGTTGTCTGCATTCTTGCCGTTATCGCAGGCGTTGTGGCTTATAACCTCATCCAAAACCAGCAAGACGAGGTTCAGACGGAAAGCGATCGTGCGCACTCCACTCACCTGGTGCCGGTGAGCATCTCAATTGAAGGTTACGACTCATCGACTGACACACGCATCCCCATCGATGTGGTGGGCACCGACTATGAGGGCAATTCAGTTGCAGAAACCTATTACATCTTCCCTGAAGATGGTGGGCTTGAACTTGTTGCTGGCGAGTATGACGTGTCATTTAGTGCTTCGCCGTTAACAGCGTCGGCTGCGTTTTATACCGTTCCTGAAGACGTCTGCCACGTGAGCATCGCCTCAGATTTAGCAACGGGTGAGGCTCTTCCAGAGGAGAACACTATTGCGGTGACGTACACCTCTATTGGCGTGCGCGAGGTGACTGAGGCTGCTGAAGATACTGCGTATGACTATGCTGTGCGCGACAACGCATATGCTCAGCTTGCAGAAGACAACAAGGCCAAACTCGACGACGCTATCGAGGCGGCTCACCGTGCTGACACCAAGGCCGAGCTTGCACCGAAGCTGCAAAAGATCGATACAGATTTGGTTGCAGCATTCGGCCAACGCAACGCCGACGGCACCTTTACCTTAAGCGAGCGCGAGGCGACGCTGTCTGCCCTGTGGAACTATTCCGAGCAGTACCGCACGCTGAGCGAAGAGATTGCCAAGGCCCTGAGCGCCTACGACGAGAAGGCTGTTCAGACGGCTCAAACAGAAAATGCAGCGCTTGACAACAACGCGCTGATGGCCAGCGGCGGCGACGTGCTTAACGCGCTCAACCTCCATGGCATCTTCGTTGAAGAGAACAAGTGGACGTTTACTGGTGGCGACAGCATCACCTTCTCGTGGCAGCTGTTGCGCTACCGAGAACTGTGCTCGCGTTACCTGAGCAAGTTTTAAAGCAAAACGCACACGGCGCGTTCATCCTTTATACTGAGCTGCGGCAAAGACGGTTAAGAAGCAGGAGCTTGAATGAAGTGCAAAAACTGCGGAGCGCAGATCCCGGATGCGGCCGAAAGCTGCCCTGAGTGTGGCGGTGCCATAGCCGCTGCTGAAACATCTGCAGATGAGTTGCACGAAAACGACTCCGCATTTGCCGATATTGAAGACTTCTCATCTGGCGAAGATGCCGAAGAGAGCGAGCCCTGGGCTGACCCTGCAACTACCATCTTTGAAAAGTACGACGAAAATTTTGAGGCACGTTTTGCTGTGGCCCAGGCCGATGCAGCCCATGCTGCGGCCGCTCCGCATGCTGCAGCAGCAATGGCAGCGGTGCAAATTGCCGAAGACGAGCGCAAAAAGAGAGTTCGGCGCACCATCGGCATCTGCATTGTCGCTGTTATTGCCTTAGCTGTTGTTATTGCGACCATGTTGTATGTGAACCATCGCAACGAGCTCGAAGAAGAACGCACGCATTCCCTGCATGCCGTCACGTTGAGTCTGACGCTAGAGGGCTATGTTGCGGCCGACGATTGCCGCATTCCGGTGGAAGTCAGTGGCTATGATTTCGAGGGCAATCAGGTCGATGAGCTGTTCTATGTCAATGCTGACGGCAGCGGCATTGAGCTGGTATCAGGTGAATACAACGTCACCTTCCCGAGTGTCCCGCTAACGTCAACAAGCGTCTTTTTCATTGCGCCTACCGACACGTTCCCGCTTTCGATCCCTTCCAACCTCGACACTGGCGAGGCGGCCCCAGCTGAATCCACTGTGACGGCAATCTACGGTGTCTTGCCGTTTGCCAGCGTCACGTCCCAAGATGTTCAGCAGGCCTATGCCTATGCGCTGCGCGACAGCGATTATGTTGACCGCGCCGAGGCAAATAAAACCGCATGGGATACGCGCATCAGCGATTACGCCGCCTCAACTGAGCACGCAGCCAAGAAGGCCGAGTTCACTGCCTCTCTCGATGAGATTGACCAGCGCTTGATCACCACCTTCACCGAGAAGAACTCTGCTGGCACCTACAACATCTCAACAGCTGGCGTGCTTGTCACCACGGCCAATAGCTACCGTTCCGAATATCGCACTCTGGAAAGCACCGTCAAAGCATATGTTGAGGATGAATACCCCGACACCTATTCAACGGTTGCTGAAATTGAGCCCAGCTCAACCACGTGGACAACGCTTATCAGCGGTGGTGGCAAAGTGGCCGATGCTTTGAAGCTGCACATCACCTATACCGGCTCTGAGACCGGTGATGAAGCAACGGCCCGCGACTTCGCCATGCAGGTGCTTTCAACGCGCCAGCTGGTGGTGGACTACATCAACTTGATGGTCTAGCTGCGCGCCGGGTGCACACAACCTACTTTACTTTGAGAAAATGCGTGCAGAGTGCGGATGAGTTTGCTATACTCAGTCGGCTTGTGTTTAACCGAACACGAACAAATACACAGGGAAGGGGAGCCATCCCGCGAGTGGTCTGAGGAAGGGCCTCAGATTGCGGGCAATATGGCGATGATCCGACCCAAGGACTAACGAATGAAGGAGGTATGTGACATGGCTACTACTGTGTCCATCAAGTCCCTGCTGGAGGCCGGCGTTCATTTCGGCCACCAGACCCGCCGTTGGAACCCCAAGATGAAACCGTACATCTTTGGCGAGCGCAACGGTATCTACATCCTCGACCTGAAGAAGACTCTGCTCTCCATCGACGAGGCTTACACATTCCTGAGCAACATTGGCAAGCGCGGCAAGAAGGTCCTCTTTGTCGGCACCAAGAAGCAGGCTCAGGAGCCCATCAAGGAGCAGGCCGAGCGCGCTGGCATGCCTTACGTCAATTATCGTTGGATGGGCGGCATGATGACCAACTTCACCACCATCCGCACTCGCGTGCAGCGCATGGA
>R11__coassemble_390_pt1 | contig 29704 bp, 23 predicted proteins | sample R11__metabat2_low_PE_020 | metagenome-assembled genome bin R11 | reverse complement strand
CAAAACTGCCTCGGACGCCCACCGGCGCCCTCTTAAACCTATGCCCACCTCAGCAACGGAAGCGCGCGGCGGGAGCGAGGACTGTCTGAGCCCGCGCAGCGGGCGAGTTCCGCAGCTGCCGCGCAGCGGTGAGCCCTAAAAACCCGCTCGAGCGGAGCCCTAGGTTTCAGAGGGTGCCGGTGGGCCTCCGAGACCGCTGCAGCATACACACCAGCCGTAATAAAAAAAGCGCGCCAAGCAGGTTAGCCCCGCTTGGCGCGCCTTCTGTGTGGCTTGGTTGTTGGCGTTTAGACGTCCAGCTTGCAGCCGTCGGTGGCGCCTTGTGCGCGGCGGTTGGAAGACCAGGTGCGCAGCGACAGGCTGGTCAGGTCGATGAAGCCCTTAGCAGCATCACGGTCGAAGGTGTCGGCAGCGTCATAAGTGGCCAGACCGTAGTCGTAGAGGCTGAAGTCGCTCTTGCGGCCCGTGCACATCAGCGTGCCCTTCCACAAACGGATGCGCACCTCGCCGGTGACACACTGCTGGGTGGTTGCAAAGAAGGCATCCATAGCATGCTTCAAGGGGCTGAACCACTGGCCATTGTAGACATTGGTTGCCCAGTCGTGCTCGATGTGCAGCTTGTAGCGCAGCACCTCGCGCTCTAGGCACATGTCCTCCAATGCGCGGTGAGCCTCGATGAGGGCCAAGGCACCCGGTGCCTCATAGCACTCGCGGGACTTCACGCCCACCATGCGGTTTTCGATCATGTCGATGCGGCCATAGCCGTTTGCACCGGCAATCTCGTTCATCTTGACGACGATTTGCTGCATGCTCATAGCCTCGCCATCGATGGCAACCGGCTTGCCTGCCTCGAAGGAAATGGTGACCTCGGTGGGCTCCTCAGGAGCCTTGTCGATGTCGGTGGTCATGGTGTAGATGTCCAGCGGCGGGCGGTTCATTGGGTCTTCAAGCACGCCACACTCGATGGCACGGCCCCACATATTGTCGTCGATGGAGTAGGGCTTCTTCTTGGTGGTGGGCACCGGCACACCGTGTTCCTTTGCCCACTCCATCTCCTCATCGCGGGTGTGCAGATCCCACACACGCACCGGGGCGATGATCTCAAGGTCAGGGTCCAAAGCGCGGATGGAGGTCTCGAAACGCACCTGGTCGTTACCCTTGCCTGTGCAGCCATGAGCAACATACTTTGCGCCGAACTTGTGGGCGGTCTCAACCAGATACTGGCTGATCAACGGGCGGCTCAAAGCAGACACCAGCGGGTACTTGTTCTCAAACATGGAGTTGGCGGCCAAGGCCTTGGTCAAATACTCGTCAGCAAAAGTCTCACGCATATCGGCGACGATGCAGTCCAAAGCGCCGACCTGCAAAGCGCGCTCGCGCACTTTCTCCAGGCCATCATGCTCCTGGCCAACCTCGCCCACCACGCAGACGACGTCTAGATCCATCTCATCCATCAACCAGCGCAGCACAACGGAGGTGTCCAAGCCGCCCGAATATGCCAGTACGCAAATATCTTTTGCCATCTCATTTTCCTTTCACTCAAAGGGTGCCAGCCCGGCCCCCGATTTTCCTTCTTTTGCTTAACCGATCAGCTTCTCTATAGTTTGCTGGAAATTCTCCCCCGCTTTGTCATCTTTGGCGATAACAAGCACGGTGTCATCCCCTGCCAGCGTTCCCAAAATGTCGCTGGGTGCCGAGGCATCTATTGCAAAAGCCATGCTTTGAGCGGCACCTGGCGTGGTCAGGATGACCACCTGGTTGCCAGCACGGCGCACCTCGCGCACGGTTGCTCGCACCAGCGAGCTGACCTCCAGGTCTTCAGGCAGCTTATAGATGCCCTTTGCCTTCTCAAGGCCAAGGTCGGCCATATCGCGCGAGACCGTTGCCTGGGTCACATCGAAGCCCTGTTCTTTGAGCAGGGCCACCAGCTCGGCCTGGGTGCGGATGTCGCGCGAACGGACGAAGTCTCTAATCACCGCTTTTCTGTCACTGCGTACAGCAGCCATCTTCAACCTCCGCAAGCCTTCTTATTGCTCGCTGCACGCCTGCGCATAGCACAGCGGCAGCTTCTCGATAAGCACATCCACATCAGCCTTGGTGCAAACCAGCGGCGGCAAGAAGCGCATGATGCCTGGGCCCGGGTTATTGAGCACCAAGCCATTTTCAAGGCCAGCAGCCAACACACCAGCAGCCACCGGTTTATCCAGCGTGATGCCGCACATAAGGCCCAGCCCGCGCACTTCCGTCACAAAGTCGAGCTCGCCAAGCTTCTCACGCAGGTATGCACCTGTCTCGTTGATGTTCTCTTTAAAGCCTGGCTCACACATGATCTGGGTGACCACATCGGATGCAGCACATGCAAGCGGGCTACCACCAAAGGTGGTGCCATGCATGCCCGGCTTCATGACCTCGGCCACGCCCTCGCGCGCAGCGAATGCGCCCATGGGAACACCGCCAGCAATGCCCTTTGCCATGCTAACGATATCCGGCTCAACGCCGTAGACCTGCCAGGCAAATGCCTCGCCACAGCGGAAGAAGCCTGTCTGGACCTCATCGAAAATCAGCAGCATGTTGTTTTCGTCGCAGATGCGGCGAACAGCCTGCAGATACTCCTTCGTGCAAGGCCAAACGCCAGACTCGCCTTGCACCGGCTCCAAAAGCACAGCAACTGGCATAGTGCCGTCAACTGGGGTCTTTGCCGCTTGCTCAAGCGCCTCGATATCGTTGAGGGGCACATGGGCAAAGCCTTCAGGCAGCGGCGCGAAGGGGTCCTGCTTGGCATCCTGAGCGGTGGCAGCCAACGTGGCATAGGTGCGCCCATGGAAGGACTTGTTAGCCGAGATGATGCCGTAGTTTCCGTTCGCATACTCCTTGCCCCAGCGGCGCGCCGTCTTAATGGCACCCTCGTTTGCCTCCGCACCGGAGTTGGCAAAAAACATGCGCCAGGAGATGTTGCCCTCGCCTTTCAACAGGTTGCACACCCGCTCGGCAACGGCACCGCGATGCTCGACATAGTAATAGTTCGAAACATGCAGCAGCTTGGCTGCTTGGTCTTGGATCGCCTTAACCAGGCGCGGCTCACTATGGCCAACGCTGACCACACCGATGCCGCTTAAGAAGTCCAAATATTCCTTGCCGTCATCGTCAACAAGCACCATGCCGTGGCCTTCCACAAACTCAACCGGTTTGCGCACAAAGGTCTGCAGCACATATTCGGCATCGAGCCGTTTTTCATTTTCAAAAGAAGCGCCCATGGCTACTCCCCCTTTTCGTTCTTCTTGGCCAGATAGGCCGCCGCACTGCCCAAGTTCTGAATCGGGCTTTCGAGTTTGGATGCAAAGTTGCTGACCGGCGCCTCCACAAAGTCCGGGTCGAAATCGTCGTCAAGCGTCCTCATAATGAGCGTGCCAACACCTTCATCGGTAAAGATTTCCAACACCAGCGAGTGGATGGTCTTGCCGTTGATGATGTGGGCCTTTTTCACGCCTGCCGAAAGCGCCGTGACGCAGGCATTGATCTTAGGGATCATGCCCTTTGCAAGGGTGCCGCTTTCAACCATCTCAACGGCTTCAGAAAGCTCCATGCGCAAGATGAGTGTGGACTTGTCCTCAAAGTCCTCATACAGGCCGTCGACGTCGGTCATGAAGACGATCTTTTGAGCACCGACAGCAGCAGCGATCTCACCCGCAACCGTGTCAGCGTTGATGTTAAAGGAGCCATCCTCGCCATAGCCCACCGTCGAGATAACCGGCAAATAGTCAGCAGCAAGCAGGTCTTCCAACAAACGCGTATCAACCTTGGCAACCTTGCCCACGCGCCCCAGCGCTGGGTCAAGCACCTCGCCTTGGATAATCTTGGCATCGGCACCATTGAGGCCAACTGCAATGGCTCCATGGGCGTTAATGGCGCTTACCAGTTCCTGGTTCACCTTGCCAATCAGCGTCATCTTCACCACTTCCATGGTGGCATCATCAGTGACACGTTGGCCGTTTTCCCAATGCACCGGGATATCCATGCGCGCCATCATCTCGTTGATGGCTGGGCCGCCGCCGTGCACGATGATGGGTTTTGCGCCCATGAGCTTGAGCATAATCAAGTCGTCAACGACTGCTTCGCGCAAGTCAGCCTCAACCATGGCCGCTCCGCCATACTTAATGACGATGGTCTTGCCGGCGATGTCTTCAATCCAAGGCATCATTTCCATCAAAGCCTTGGCGCGGACCGCATGTGGCAGTTCGCCCAGCTCGGTGATGTCGACCTTCTGATACTTCTTCCGATAAATCATCTTTCAATCCTTCTAGCTTCTGTAATCAGCGTTGATGCTGATGTAGTCATGAGTGAAATCGCAGGTCCAGATGCGCGTTGACGCTTCGCCAGTGCCCAAGTTGACATCGATGACAATCTCATCGGCTTCAAAAGCCTTCAGCGCCTCGTCTTCATCGAAACCACAGGGCAGCCCCTTTCGCAGCGTGGGGATGCCGGCAATGTCGATATCGACCGTTTCCTGCTTAAATGCAGCCCCGCTGCGGCCCAAAGCAGCAGCAATGCGGCCCCAGTTGCAGTCATGCCCCGCAATAGCCGTCTTCACCAGCGGAGAATTGGCCACCGTGCGCGCTGCCATATCGGCGTCCTCCTCATTTGCAGCGCCGCTCACGTTCACGGTCACCAACTTGGTTGCGCCCTCGCCATCGCGAGCCATCGTGCGCGCAAGCATCTCACACAGGGCCTGCAGTGCCGCCGTGAAGGCCAAAAATCCGTCGCTGCCCTTCTCAATAACCGGGCCACCTGCCAAACCGTTTGTCAGCAAAAAGACCGAGTCATTAGTGGAAGTGTCGGAGTCAACGGTGATCTTGTTGAAGGATGCCCCCACCGCCTGTTGCAAAGCAGGCTTCAAAGCATCGGCTGCCAGCGGCGCATCGCACGTTAAAACTGCAAGCATGGTGGCCATATTGGGCTGGATCATGCCAGAACCCTTCGACATACCGCCGATGGTGTAGGTAGTGCCGTTTGCCTCAAAGTGCACCGCGCCTTGTTTGTGCACCGTGTCGGTGGTCATGATGGCGCGAGCCGCGCTCTCAGCTGCCTGAGGCGTCGAAGCCATCTGCTCAACCAAAAGCGGCAAGCCGGCCTCGTACGGCCCCAGCGGCAACGGCACACCAATCACGCCAGTCGACGCTACAAAAACCTGCCCAGGCTCAAGGCCTAGCGCCTCAGCCGTCATGTGCTGCGAAGCGCGGGCCGTCTCGATACCAGGTTGCCCCGTTGCGGCATTCGCGTTGCCAGAGTTTAAGATCACGGCGCGAGCCTTGCCTGCTGCTGCAACTTCGCGGTCAACCTGAACCGGAGCAGCGCAGAAGATGTTTTGAGTAAACATGCCCGTAGCGCGCGTATCAGCACCCTCGGAATAAACCAATGCGGTGTCCAAACGCTCAACATCAGCTCTGAAGCCCGCATGCACACCAGCGGCTTTGAAGCCTTGGGGTGCCGTCACACCGCCTTCTATAAATTCAATACCATCCATCATATCGCCTCAAAAATGAGTGGCTCCCCATGCGGCAAAACGCGCAGCGGCAGCCACTTGTTTTCATGAACAAGCAGGACCCACACCGGGCCCTGTTCGCTCTATTATGGTACTTGCTCTCGCATATTGCAATAAAACAGTATAAATATGCGTTAATTTTGTATTAAACGCCAAAAATATGCACTTTTATTCAAATTTATCCATTTTTGGTGCCTTTTACCGCTCTTGCATGGCCGCATAAACGGTAAGCAGCACGCAAATTTGCAGTATGAGAGATTAGCTCGCCTGGGCATCGTTGTTGTCGTTTGGTTCCTCGTCCAGCTCACCCATAAGCGTGCTCACCTTCTGCTCGGCGTTGTCCAAGCGTGCCTTCAGCGCACCCAGCAGAGCAACACCGCGTTCGTAGCTTTCGATGCTTTGCTCAAGTTCAAGCTGGTTCGACTCCAAGGAGCGCACAATTTCAGCCAGCTCCTGCAGGCCCTCTTTAAACGTCAAATCCTCTATTGCTTTTGAGTCACTCATATTAATTCTGCCTTTCAACAGTATTTACTGTGCAATCCAAAACGCCGTCTTTCAAACGAACTGCGAGCGTATCCCCCTGCTCAATCCCTTCAACGCTTTTCACAACATGCGAGCGGCCGGCAGCATAGGCAATGGAATAACCGCGCGAAAGCGTCTTCAGTGGGGAAAGGGCATCGAGTTTTGCTGCCGCAAGAGCCATCTGATCGTTGCCACGCTCCACTGCCTGCATACCACAGCCCTTTAGCCGCTGCGTCAACAGCTGCAGCTCGTGCTTATTGCGCATCAGTCCGTCGGGGATGGCGCTTTTCAAACGCTGGGCTAACAAACTCAAAGCAGCCGCATCAGCAGCAAGCGCATTAGGCAACGCATTAGAAAGCCGTTCTTCTTGGTGTTCCAACGTCTGATAATAGCCACCCGTCAAGTAGTGCACATCATGCCAAAGCGGCCGATCTTTCAAGCGCCGCACGTTGTAATGCAATTTCTCAACGGAGCTCTTGTATGAATCATTGAGCATGCGCTGAGCATTTGTAAGTTTCTGATAAAGCGCCGCCATATCCAGCACGGTCACCCTCTCAGCAGCAGCCGTCGGAGTGACGCAGCACGCATCTGCCACCATATCAGCGATGGGGTGGTCAGGCTCATGGCCAATGCCTGTCACCACAGGGATGCTGCAGGCTGCAATGCAACGGGCAAGACCTTCATCGTTAAAGGGCATGAGGTCTTCATATGAGCCACCGCCGCGCACCAACAAAATAGCATCTGGTGCCGGCTGGCAGCTTTGCGCCCGCATCAGAGCCTCGCACATATTACTCGGAGCAGCTTGCCCCTCAACCGTCACGCAAAACATTTGCAGCTCGACCATGGGGTTACGGCGCCGCAGCGTACGTATGCAGTCGTGAACAGCCGCACCACGGCCCGACGTGATAATTGCAACACGATTAGGCAATTGTGGAATCGGCCGCTTGCGGCGGGTGTCCATCAGCCCTTCCACGCGAAGCTTTTCTGTCAGCTGGGCTACCTGCATGCGTAAAATGCCTTCGCCTGCCAACTCAATCTTTCTTACGTTGAACTGCATGCGGCCTTTAGCGACATGGCAGGTAAACACACCTGTGACCTGCACAAGCATGCCAGCTCGCAACTCCAGCCCGCACATCTGAACGCTGCTTTTCCATATGATGCACGACATCACAGCGTCCTCATCTTTGATGTCGAAATAGATGATCTTTTCGTATTCTTTTACCGACTCGGACACTTCGCCCACAACCGTCAGGCGAATTTGCTCAAGCCCTCGTTTGGCAATATTGACTGCTTGGGAAACACTGCAGGCGTTTTTCTTTTCCTGTTCAGCCATTAAATCTCGCTTTTGCCCTTACGTTTTTCGACGTTAATCTGACCATCTTGCAGGAATATCACGCGCTTACCCTCGAGAATATCAATCAGCTCGTTGCCCACCATCTCGGCGCGCCAGCCTTCCAAAACGTTGATGCCGCTTCTGTGCCCGCGGGCCAAAGCTGCCAGCTCGTCGCGAGAGGCAAGCACCTGGGGCGCAACGTCATTTTTGCGAGCGCGGATATCCACAATTGCCGCCATCAGGTCAACGGCGCCGTCAATCTCTGTGGTGCCATGGGGCTTCTTCTCAATGCGGGGCAGCTTTTCTTCCGGCAACTCCTGCGCACGCTTCACGCCCGCAAGGATCTCGCGGGATGCCTTAGTGCTCAGGCGGCTTCCCAACCCACGCACTTCATGAAGGCGGTCAATAGTTTTAGGGGCTTTGCGTGCGATCTCAACCACTGCCTCATCGGGCATGACCCATTTGCGCGGCAGGTTGCGGCGCATAGCCTCACGCTCACGCCAAGCAGCCGTCTCGCGCACAATCGCAAGCTGCCGGCGGCTCAGCGCCGAGACACGCTTGACCTTGTGCCAAATCTCATCCGGGTCGCACTCGTAGCGCTTCGGGTCGGTCATCTTTGCAAACTCGCTGTCAAGCCAACTCACGCGCCCCATACGTTTGAGCTGCGCCATCATGGAGTCATAAATGCGCGGCAAGTACACCACGTCGTCCAAAGCATACTTAATCTGGTCTTTCGTCAGCGGCCTGCGCGACCAATCGGTGTAGCTGTCGGCCTTCGGCAACGTCACACCACACACGCCCTTAACCAGCGGCCCATAGCCAATTTGCAAAGGAAAGCCTAAAAGTGAGGCCGCCGTCTGCGTGTCAAACAATGGGGCAGGCACCACGCCGCACTCATGATAAATGATGTCAAGATCCTGAGAGCCTGCATGGAAGATCTTCACACAGTTCTTATCGGTCAGGATAGGTGCAAGCACGGTAAGGTCAGTGCAAGTTAATGGGTCGATAATAGCTTGGATATCTCCATTGTTGACTTGAATAAGGCAGAGCTTAGCGAAGTAGGTCTTCTCTCTCAAAAACTCTGTGTCGATAGCCAAAACGCTGCTTCCCATCAGCCGTTCAACGAGAGACTCCAATTCCTGTTGATTCGCTATGTACTCGCTCATACACTCCGTCCTTTTTGAGACACGCAAACATTGCCCCATTAACTACTTTTTCGCCTATAGGATTATATGCCTTGCCTGACACATAACTATATACATCAGCGAATATTGCCCTATATAAAACAAGGAGGCCGCCTCATCGGCAGCCCCCTTGCTAGGTTGCATAATGTTTGGATTATGCGTGGGTCAGGTCTGCACCACCAGCAGCAGCGCCAGAGCCAGCAGATGCTGCCTTGTCGTCTGCGCCCTTGGCCAGGGTGATCCAGTGCTCCTGCAGCTGGTCAACCTTGCGCCAGTCCCAAGCGTTCTCAGCGCCACACTCGGGGCACGGGCCGCTCTGGTTCCAAGCGTTCTTCAGCTGGTTCAGATAACCTGCACGCAGTGCATGAGCAGGTGCCTGAACGTGGCCGCAAGACGTGCAGTACCACTCGGCCCACTTGACATAGTCACCCATGACAACGGTGCCATCAGCATTTTTGACAGGTGCGCAAGCAAAGGTGAACTCTGAAGGGTATTTCATATCTTCGTAGGGCATAATTGTCTCCTCAATCTGCTCTCTCTCGGGCCTTTCTATTGTAACGGTATAAAAAACTTCTGCAAGGGTAAGGGAAGAATTTATCGGGGAAATGAAAAGGGGTCCTGAAAGAAGGACCCCTGCAATTTTTATGGTGGGCGTTACAAGATTTGAACTTGTGACCTCTTCCGTGTCAGGGAAGCGCTCGTCCCCCTGAGCTAAACGCCCACGCGTACCGCTTTTCAATCGGCAAGGCGATAGTCTACCAGAATCAAACAAATGAGCAAGGGGCGATTTTAATTAATTTGATCATCGCTGAAGCACGCTACAGAAAAAAATAAGCGCAAATTTTCAAAAATTACCCCTTGCACCATCTGCAAGGTTTCCGTATTATATCGATTTGCGCGCGGAAGTGGCTCAGTTGGTAGAGCACAACCTTGCCAAGGTTGGGGTCGCGGGTTCGAGCCCCGTCTTCCGCTCCATTATCTTTAGCGAGCCGGCCTATCGAGTCGGCTCTTTTTAAAGATGGCGACGTGGCCAAGTGGTAAGGCAGAGGCCTGCAAAGCCTTTATCTCCGGTTCGAATCCGGACGTCGCCTCCACAATATTCTCAGCTCCCCTTCCCGGGAGCTTTTTTATTGCCAAAGCCCGAATTGCAAACCTAAAAGGCATAAAGCCTCGCTCTGCCTTGCTCACAGCGCAAAACAAAGTGGCCCACCACTTTCGTGGCGGGCCACTATTTTGCTCGAGTCTGTTTAAACGCTCAGGCGAAAGCCCGAAGCCTTACCTCTCCTTGCTGAGGGATTAAGCCTGCGGCTTGTCCTGGCCACCCTGCTGCTTGGGCAGACGGATGAACAGAGAGCAAACGAATGCAACGGCGGCAGCCGGGACGATGGTCATCCAGGAAGCCTGTGCCATGCCCTCGATGGTGGAGATATCTGCAACAGCGCCGAAAGCGATGCCGGACAGAGTGTTGCCCAGCTGCTGCAGGAAGGTGATGAGCGTGAAGCCCAAGGAGACGGCGGTAGCGCCGCCCTTGCCAGTCAGCATCGGGACGTACGGACGGATAGCAGCGACCAGGATGGAGTTGCCCAGAACCTGGAAGATTGCATATACCCAGAAGCCGAAGTCGCCCCAGGCCTTGAAGCCAAAGATGCACATCAGAAGGATGGAGCAGTTACCAAAGGCAACAAACAGCCACTTCTTGTACTTGTTGATCTTGTCGTAGACGATGCCCCAGAACGGTGCGATAACTGCGCAAGCAGACAGGATGGAGTTGGCAATCTGGACGGTGGTTGCGTCACCAGACCAGCTGAAGCCACCCAAGCTGAACCAAGAGGACATGTTGTTGGTGAATGCCATGTTGCAGAAGTTGAAGCCGAACCAAGCGATGCACAGGCACCACAGACGATAGTCCTTGATGACGGACATAACGCGAGGGTCGCTGTAAGGAACGCGCTCGGCGGAAACCTCAGTTGCCTCGGAGGCGTCTGGGTCACGGACAACGATGAAGCACAGGACTGCCTCGATGACCAGCAGGACAACGTCGATCCACCAGGTGACATCGATAGCAGAAGTGATGGAAGCAACAGCATCCAGAGCGGACTGGTCAATGCCAACAGAAGAAGCGTCAGCATAGCCCAGAGCAGCGATGGTGTAAGAAACGGTGGTGAACTGCTCAGAAGCAACACCAGAGATAGCGCTGATTATGGGGATAGCAGCGTTGTATGCAATCAACATGCCAACCGGAACCCAAATGCCCCAGATAGCCAGAGCAAGGCCCTTCTGACGGTCAGCAATCCACAGGGAGACCAAGGTGGTGCAAGAAACACCGCACAGGCCAACGCCGCAGCCAGAGATAACACGGCCAGCCATGAACATGTAGAAGTTCATGCCAGATGCAGCACAAATTGCAACACCAATAACGCTGAAAACCATAGAGATCAACATAGTGGTGCGGCCACCGAAGGCGCGGATCAGCGGACCTGCGACAACGGCCATAACGATTGCGGAAATAGAAACTGCAGACATTGCGTAACCGATAGCGCTCAGGCCACCGAAGTCAGCAAAGTTGCCTGCAGACATGACGTACTTGACGCCAGTGCCGGTCATGTTAAACCAGGCCATGCACACAGTGACACTGTATGCAAAGATGATGCAAAAGACGAGCCAACCCTTGGCGGACGTCTTTGCAGCAGACTGATTTTCTGCCATTTGCAAACCCTTTCTTCTCGCTATGCTCCAGCCCGCGACTCGAAACGGACTGTTCGCCCCACTTAGGGCGACTTTGCATAGTCACACGCCTTTCCTCTTTAGGCGTGCTTGCGTTTCTTGCCGCAACACGGGTTCATGTTTGATCCCCCCGTTTCGTCCGAGCTTCCCCTATAAAGCTCTTGCGATCAACAATGTTGCAGCAAGCAAAAGAACCTTCGTGTTTGCACACTTCGGCCCTTCTGTAGACTTATCTATCTTAATACTTTGAATTCATAATTTCCACAAATATCGCCTTTTCATTGGCAAATTTGGGCCATATTTCTTCACTAAATCAGCATAAATAAAGGAAGCCGCCCCAAAATGGAGCGGCTTCCTGAAGCGATATGTAACTTACGCTCAGTAGGCTTAGGCCTCCTTGACAGCGTAAATGACCCACTTCTGACGCTCAGCCTGCTTAGCCAAGGTCTCAATGTCGCCGATCTGGATGATCTGAGCGGGGCAGTGATGCATGCAAGCGGGCTCTTTGCCCTTAGACACGCGGTCCTCGCACAGGTCGCACCACTCGGTGACCTGCGGGATGAAGTCGTACTGCCACTTCTTCTCTTCAATGTGCAGAGGGCCGAGCTTGGTGATGGTAACACCGAACTTCTTCTCGTCGAAGCCGTTCTCCTGCTGGCAAGCCAAGATGCAGGTCTCACAGCCGGTGCAGAACTCAACGTCAAAAGCCAAACCGTTCAAAGCCATTTGGTTTCTCCTTGTAATCTCTCTCTAAAAATCAGACAAACAGTCGATCTTACATTCCGCCGAACTTAGTGTAGGTGCTGATGGGATGAGTATCGCCATACTCCATGTCGTCAACCTTGCGGACACGGACCATCATGCACTTATAGTTACCGCCGAAGCCGGAAACACCGCAGGGCAGCGGAACCATGTTGTTGCAGTTAGACTCCCACACGCCAAACAGGCCGGTCTCATACTCATGACCGCCAGTGTGCAAACGCTCGGGGAACCACCATGCGTGGTCGGTCTGGATAACACGGGGGTCATAGGTCTCCTTGTAGATGACCTTGTACTTAGCAGCACCGTGCTTGTTCTCGATGTAGATCCACTCGCCATTCTCGAAGCCATAAGCCTTGGCGGTATCCGGGTGCATCATGACCTGGGGCTCCGGATGTAGAGCACGCAGGCGCTTGATGTGACGATGCTCGGAGTGGAAGAAGTGGACGGTACGGCGGCCAGTAGTCATGATCAGGGGGTAGTCCTCCAGATCCTGCGGGCTGCTGTACGGAGACTCGAGAGGCTCGACGTATGCCGGCAGCGGGTCCAGGCCCTGGCCAGCATAGTGGAACACCATGCAGTAGATGTCGGCACGGCCGGTCGGGGTCTCGAAGCCGAGCTGGCCGTCTGCACGCATGAGGCCCTTCTCAAACTTCTTATACTCAAACTTCGGGAACTTCCAAACAGAGTTGCGGAGCTCTTCCCAAGTGAAGCCGCCTTGTGCCAAGGCGAAGTCCCACATCTCGATGTCGGTATCCCAGGGGTAAGCGATGTCCTTGTTGCGCTCGAGGCAGACACGCTTGCCGATCTCGCGGAACATGGTCTGGTCAGCCTTGGACTCGCCCAGCGGCTCATGAACCTTAACCATGGAGGAGATGTAGTAAGCCTGCAGGCCACCGAAGCCGTCGCGCTCAAGGAAGGTGCAAGCCGGCAGAGCAACGTCGGCCAGAGCCATCATGGTCGGAGTCATGGTGACATCAGCGACAACGACGAACTCGAGATACTTGTTATACCAGTCGGTCAGCTGGCGCTTGGTCTGAGCGCCCATGCAGGCCAGCCAGTTGGAGGTTGCAAACCATGCGACACGCGGACGATACGGCTCGCCAGTCTCCCAAGCCTTGAAGGTGGCGTTGGAAGAAAGGTTCTTGAAGCCGACGTTAAACAGAGGATAGGTCTCGGTGCCGATACGCTTGGAAGCCTCTTCGGGGGTCATGAGCTCGTCATAGCCCCAGCAACCAGTCCAGTTCGGTTGAGAGATGCCCCAGCACGGGGGGCCAGAAACGTTGCCACCCGGCATGTCGAGGTTGCCGGTGATGGTCCACAGAGCGGTCACAGCATGTGCTGCCTGCTGGCCACCAGACTGCTGGTCAAGAGCAACGCCCCACTGGATGTTGGCACGCTTTGCGTTTGCATACAGACGAGCGCAACGCTGAATGTCCTCAACAGGAACCCAGCAACGCTCAGACAAGAAGTCGAGGTCATACTCGGCGCAACGCTGAGCAACCTGCTCCAAGCCATAAACCCACTTGGCGCAGTAGTCATGATCATAGAGGTCTTCTTCGATGATGACCTTCAACCAAGCCATAGCCAAAGCGCCGTCAGAACCCGGGCGCAGACGCAGCCAGTTCTCACCAGCGCGAGCAGCCGGCCAAGACAGGTCAGGGTCGACAACGATGAGCTTGGTGCCGCGCTTCATCAGGTCGAGGATCCAGTGACCAAAGAAGCCGTCAGCGTTTGCATAGAACGGGCTGTGGCCCCAGAGAACGAGAATCTCAGGAACCTCATACTCGGGGTCGTCGTAGCGCAAAGGCAGGAACTGCGAGCAGTCGCACAATGCAGCATCGCCGAGCATGCAAGCCATGGATGCAATGCGGGGCAGGTAGCAAGAGTTACCTGCGAAGTAGGGCACGCCCTCGTTGGGGGAGCCAGTGCAAGCATTCAGGCGGGTGATCTGGTGGATGTCACGGCCGGTGCCCTGGCAAGTCATGAAGCACTCGGGGCCGTACTTGCCCTGAATCTCTTTCAGGTTCTTCTCGATGATGTCGTATGCCTCATCCCAGGTGATACGCGTGAACTTGTCCTTGCCACGGTCGGCACGGTCACGCTTCATCGGGTACAGCAGACGATCCGGGTGATAGACATAGTCCGGCAATGCCAAGCAACGGCTGCAGAGACGGCCCTGATTGTACGGGTTCTCTTTGTCGCCCTCGACCTTAGCAACCTTGCCATCCTTCATGTAGATAAGGATGCCGCAGTTGTTATGGCAGCCCGGTGCAGTACGTGCATTAGCTCGGACGACGGTGTAACCGTCCTCCTCCCATGTCCAGGGTCGCTCACCCTGAGCAATAGACAGCCACTCCTCAGTGACTCGAGACTCAAATGCCATAGGTCTCCTCTTTTCTCTCGTTTGCAACAGCGCCCCCAGGCCCGTCCCTCTGCAGACGAACCCACTCTAATAGCACTGAATATCAGCCTTTCCATAATAACCGATAAAATTTTTTTATGTAACGGCAATTGACGATTATTGTTGAATTCGCGCTGTGGGCGGTTGCTTGATGCCCAAAACAACATCAGGCAGCTGACCCGCTGCCTCCTGAAAATCTCTGGTGGGCCATGCAGGATTGCGCTCGCCCTGGCGGGCTCGCCGCATATTCCGGCGCGCTGCGCGCGCCTCCAAATCTCACCCCTTCGGGGTTCTCATCCTGCAGCAACCCGCGTCCCAAAACAACAGGAGGCAGCTGACCCGCTGCCTCCTGGCTATCTTTGGTGGGCCATGCAGGATTCGAACCTGCAACCTGGGGATTATGAGTCCCTCGCGCTAACCGTTGCGCCAATGGCCCTTATGTGTGCTGCTCGATTGTACCTTAATCCTCCAGATACTCCTTCAACTTGCTTGAGCGGCTCGGGTGGCGGAGCTTGGCAAGCGTCTTGCTCTCAATCTGGCGGATGCGCTCACGGGTCACGCCAAACTCGCGGCCAACTTCCTCGAGCGTGCGCGGGTGGCCATCTTTCAGGCCAAAACGCAGCTCAATGACCTTGCGCTCGCGCTCGGCCAAGCCGTCCAAAACTTTGCCGAGCTGCTCTTGCAACATGGTGAAGCTGGCGGCCTCGTCAGGGCGAATCGCCTCGTGATCCTCAATGAAGTCTCCCAGCTGGGAGTCTTCCTCCTCACCGATGGGGGTCTCAAGAGAAACAGGCTCCTGCGAGATTTTCTGAATCTCGCGCACGCGCTCAGCAGTCATATCCATCTTCTCGCCAATTTCTTCAGGAGTTGGCTCGCGGCCCAATTCCTGCAGCAGCTGGCGCTGGATACGCACAAGTTTGTTGATAGTTTCAACCATGTGCACCGGAATACGAATGGTGCGCGCTTGGTCTGCAATGGCACGGGTGATTGCCTGGCGAATCCACCAAGTTGCATAGGTGCTGAACTTGAAGCCCTTGGTGTAATCGAACTTCTCAACAGCACGAATGAGGCCTAAGTTGCCTTCCTGAATCAGGTCCAAAAACAGCATGCCGCGGCCTACATAGCGTTTTGCAATAGAGACAACCAGACGCAGGTTTGCCTCAATCAAGGCATCCTTGGCATCCAAACCAACCTGTTCAATGCGGGTCAGGCGGCGGCGCTCGCGACGGTCAAGCTCGATGCCGGCATCCTCAGCAGCCTCAAGTTCAGCCGTTGCCTTAAGGCCTGCCTCAATCTTCATGGCAAGGTCAACTTCTTCTGAGGCGGTCAGCAGGTCAACTTTGCCAATCTCTTTCAGATACATACGAACCGGGTCACCCGTCAAAAGCGCAAGTGAAGCTGCCTCCGCACGAGCCTTGCGGGCGTCGGTGCGCTTCTTTTTGGTAGTTTTCGGCTTTTCCTTAAGCATTTCATCGGCAGCCTTGCTTGACTGCAGCTCGTCTTCAGGGATGCCCTCCATGATCTCTTCGTCAGACATGGTCGGATCAATCGCTTCTTCGGCATCGGCCTCAGTCTCCACAGCCTCGCCGGCCTCTTGAACCTTGACGCCATACGCCTTGAAGTAATCATAGACAGCGTCGAGCTGTTTATCGTTGAGCCCGTCGTCGGCAAACGCATCTTCGATGACACTTTTCTCAATCGTCTTGCCCGAGGATTTCACCATCTCGTCAACACGCTCGATAAGCTCAGCCTCCAAAACGCCAGCTGCAGCCTCGGCAGCTTGTTTTTTGGTGAGCTTTTTCTCTTTTGTCATAGCGCTTCTCCCGTCTCTGTTATTGTTCCGCACCTTGCGCTCCGCTGCGCAAGCTCGCTAATTCCTTTTGAAGCCTCATTGTCTCGTTGAAAAGTTCGTCTGCCTCTTCAGCGCTGAGCCCAGCACCATTACGCAGACGAGCCTTTGCATTGCGCACCTTGCGCTCAAGGCCACGTTCTTTTAAAGACCTGACCAAGACCTGTGCGCTTCGTTTTACGTCGTTGATATCGTCAATTTCACCCATAATCCCTGAGAGCATGGTAGGTGCTTGAGGGCATGCTTTCTGAACAGCGGCAAAGGCCTGGGCAGGCGTTGCGTTCGGCCCCAACAAAAGGAGAGCGTCTGCCATATCCTCCGATGCTTTGTCCGTCCAGTCGATGCGTACAAGCTCCCGATCAAGCTCTGCAAGTACACTGCAATCGGCAACAACCAATGCCACCAACCTGCGCTCCATCTGAGCCGACTTCTCGTCGTCGGCAATGACTTTGCGTGCGGTAGCGCTCATTTGTTGCCCGCCCTGCTCTGGAGTGGCCATCTCATTTTGTTCGCGACGGGCAGTCGCTGGGGCTCTTAACTCCTTGAGAGCACGGAAAGCAGTATCATACTCCACCCCCACTCTATCCGCAATGAGGTTTACATAATCCATTGCAGAAATCGAGTCCCTTATGGGGTACAGAATGCGAAGGGCATCGTCCATGGCCCGCGCCTTCATCTCTGGCTTGGTCAAGTCGTATGCATCAAGCCGGCGGTTGATTGAAAAGAGCAACAACGGGCGTGCCTCGGCAACCTGCTGCTTCATGGCATCGGCACCGCGAGCTGCAATAAATTCTGCAGGGTCGAGATTGTCGGGAAGGATCGCGACCTTAAGTTCAATAGGGTTGCGGCTGCTTTCAACAGCCGAACTCCAGTCGATGAACTCGCTGGCACGGTCGGCTGCCTTTTGGCCAGCAGCATCGCCATCAAACAGGTAGACGATGGTGTTTGCAAAGCGGCTCAGCATGCGAACATGTTGAGCTGTCAGCGCCGTGCCAAGGGTTGCAACTGCATTGCAAATGCCGGCCTCGTGCATGGCGATAACATCCGTGTAGCCCTCAACGACTATGGCCGTATTAGTCTGCACAATGGCAGATTTTGCCTTATCGATGCCAAACATATTCGAAGACTTGTGAAAAATCGGCGTCTCAGAGGTGTTCAAATATTTTGGCTCGCCCTTGCCGATGACGCGCCCGCCGAAAGCGATGCTGCGCCCCTGCATATCGTGCACGGGAAACATAACCCTATTAAAGAAGCGGTCAGTCAAGCGGCCTGAATCGTTTGAATAGGCCAGGTTTGCCTGAACAATTTCTTGGCGCGAGAAACCCTGGGATTGCAGGTAGCGCACAAGCTGGCCATGCCCCGGCGCAAAGCCCAAGTTCCAACCCTTCGATATCTTAGAGCCATAGCCGCGCTCATGCAGATAGGCACGGGCAGAGGCGGCACCCGCCTCACGCGAGCGCATCAGTTGCAGATGGTAAAACTCCTCGGCCTTCTCGCACGCTTCCATCATGCGCTGCTTTTGGCTGCGTGCAACACCGCTGCCGTCAGATTCCTTCAGCTCGATGTGAGCCCGGTCGGCAAGCATACGCACCGCCTCGGGAAACTCAAGGTTTTCCGCTTCCATCACATAACCGAAGACATCCCCGCCCTTGCCACAGCCAAAGCAATGCCACAGCTGAGTTGAGGGGTCAATCTTAAACGACGGGCTCTTCTCATTATGAAACGGGCAGCACCCCCAAAAGAGGCGGCCCTTTTGGTTTAAGACAACACGCTCGGCAGCAAGCTGCACCAAGTCGGTAGCTTCGCGCACACGGCGAATATCTTCATCATCAATTCTCGCCATGCGCACCCTCCCCCAAATTGTCTTTCACCCATTGGATATCTGCACTCACCGTGGCGATGAGCTCATCCATATCGTCAAACTTGCGCTGCGGGCGCAAGTAGTGCACAAAATCAAGCTGGCACAGCTTGCCATAGCAATCCCCATTAAAGCCCAAGATGTGGGCTTCGACCTCGGCGGTCGCTGCTTCGAAGCTTTTGGCCACACCCATGTTCACTGCCGCAGGATAGCGCAGCATGCCTTCAGGTGAACCACCTTGCTCATAAAGCTGTGCCCAGCAGGCATAGACCCCCTCACCGGGAACGATAATGCCGCCGTTTACACTCAAATCGAGGTTCGCTGTCGCAAAACCCATATCGGTGCCTTCACCACGGCCGTGCACCACCATGCCCGTGATGCTGTGCAGCACGCCGCAGCGTAAGCACGCCGCTTGGTCAACATCGCCTGAAGCGATTAGCTCTCTGATGCGGGTGGCAGAAACAGGTGCACCCCCCGCTTCAACCAACGGGTGAACATTCAGCGTTGCACCCTGCTGTGCACACCAGCTCTCAAGCATTTGTGTGTCGCCAGCTGCCTTGGCCCCAAAGCGAAAGCCCTCACCCACATGGATGCCCTTGACCTTGAAGAGCTGGCCAAGATACGCAAGAAAATCCTGCGGTGCCTGGCCAAAAGTTTCAGCACAAGATGGAATGCACACCGTCTCGGAGCCGCTGCCTAAATACGCGCTTATGGCTTTGATGCGCGCCTCATCTGTGCTCAGCTTGAAGCGGTTTGTGCTGCCATCTGCGTTCATTGCTTTAAAGAACTCGTCGGGGTCTTTGTCGAACGTTAACGCCACAAGCTTTGCTTTGCGCACGTAAGCGTCCTTTTTTGCGGTGTCAAGCAGCGCACGATGGCCTACGTGCAAGCCATCAAACACGCCAATCGCCAACACAGCCGGTTCAGCAGCCGCAGACCGCAGAGCGCCCCACTGTGTTTGCACATAACCACTTACGCCTCCTGCAATAACTGCATCGGGCTTGAGCAAGCCGCCTTCCTCGCGGTACAGCGCCATAAGCTTATCGGCTGCAACACACGCAACGAGCTCGCCTGGCTCAACATAGCTCGGTGCGTCAATTGCTCGGCCGTTTTTCACCCGCTTGGCATCGTCTTCTTCAAGGTACACTGTGGGGCACCCCAGAGTGGCAACCGGGTCAGCCCAAGGCAAATCTTGAGGAGCGCTTGCAAACTTCGCCAGCTCTTCAAGGGTGTATGCCTGCTCAACGCTAGCAGCAGGCGCAATCTTCGTGCGCCGCAAAGAGCCGAGGTGTGCACCGCACCCGAGTTTCTGGCCAATATCGCGTGCAATAGAACGAATGTAAGTCCCTTTGCTTACGCACAAGTTCACATCCCAGTAAGGAAGTTCTGCCACAAAGCGGCCACCACACCCATCGTCCAGATCAACCGGGGTAAACCCCGTCTCAATGAGCTCTGCACCATAAACCGTCACCTTGCGAGCCTCAAGCTCAAGCTCTTTGCCCTCGCGAGCAGCTTTATAAGCCGTGACGCCGTTTTTCTTAATGGCCGAATAAGCAGGAGGCAGCTGCATAAAGGCGCCTTCAAGTGCCTGCACCTCTGCTGCCGGGTCAAGCTCGCGCAGCACTTCCAAACCCTCGCTTGCGCGTTTGTTGGTATAGGAGGTAACGATGCGCCCTTCAGCATCGTCGGTATCGGTGGCAGCGCCAAAGACAATGCGCGCCACATATTCCTTGTCGTGGCCTGTGAGATATGTGCTCAGCCGGGTAGCTGGCCCCACGCACACCAGCATCAGCCCACTGGCCAGCGGGTCAAGTGTGCCGGCATGCCCAACACGGCGCTCACCCGTCAGGCGCCTGACAGCGTCAACCACATCATGGGAGGTAATACCAAGCGGTTTGTCGATGGCAAGAATGCCACTTAGCCCCGTAGCCCCTCGCTTCATCAGGCTTCCTCGGCGGGGTGCTGCTCATAGGAGGTCTCTATGTGTTTTTTGACCAGCTCACGCGCTTCATCAAGCGTTCCATAAACGGTAAACCCGGCGGCAGCGATATGCCCGCCACCGTTCATCTTTGCCGCAATCTCTGCCACGTTGCGCGTCGTCTTTGAGCGGATGCTCCCGCGCACATAATCGTCTTCCTCGCGCAGCATGACCGCGACTTCAACACCTGCAATCTGGCGCACCACGTCAATCAGGCTGTCGCTGTCATCCTTAGTGGCGTTAAGCTCCGCGTAGTCTGCTCGCGTAATCCAAGAGATCGCCGCCCGCTTCTCGCACAAAAACTCCAAGCGCTCAATCACCCGCGACTCAAACTTGAGCGCAGCAAGACTTTTGCGCTGATAGATGTTTGTGCAGATATCAGACGGGTCCGCACCGCTTTCAACCAGTTCGGCAGCACACCTTAGGGCGCGCGCGTCTGCGTTCTGGAACTGGAAACGCCCCGTGTCAGTCACCAAAGCTGCATAGCACCAGCTTGCAATCTGGGCAGTGCGCTCAGCTCCCATCTGTTTGAGCATCGCCCAAACAAGAATGCCAGCGGCAGCGGCGGTATCATCAACATAGCAAGCGTCCGCATAATCCGCAGGCCCCACGTGATGGTCAATAAGTATCGTCTTTGCTGCGCGGTTAAAGATCGCCTCGGCATCGCCCAAGCGGTCTTTTTCAGACACATCCACCGCAACAAACACATCGGGCACAGCCAAATATTCCCGAGCGGGCTTTAGCTCGTCGTAGCCTTCCAGAAAATCAAGCTGAGCCACCTTGTCAGTGGTGGCCAAAAGCGGCGTAACGCTGTGGCCTTGCGCACGCAACGCCAAAGTCAGGGCCATGACGCTGCCCAAGCAGTCGCCATCAGGATTGATGTGCCCACAGACGCAAATCGTGTGGGCACTATCAAGAATTTCTATTGCTCGTGTGTAATCGAGTTCTGCCATTTCTGCTCGCCTTCCAGCACATTTGCAATGCGCTCGGCCTCGTCAACTGTTGTGTCAATCTTGAACCGAAGCTCTGGGGTCACACGCCAACCGAGCTCCTTGCCAACAAGGGAGCGAATCCTTCCCTTTGCCGCCTGAAGCCCAGCCATGACCTCGTCATAGCGACTTTTTTCTGCAGACACATACACATTGGCAACCGAGCGATCTTTGGAAACCTCAACATCGGTAACGGTTATCAAATCAAGCCGCGGGTCTGAGATGTGAAACAAGATCACGTTGGCAATCTTGCCCCTCAAAATCTCGTTTGCCTTGCGGGATGCGGGAGTTTGCTTCATAGCTACTCCTTACGTGCAACCTGCTCGATGCGATAGCCCTCCAAAACATCGCCTTCCTTGATGTCCTGGAAGCCCTCGATGCCGATGCCGCACTCGGTGCCGGCCTTAACGCTATCAACGTCGTCGCGATAGTGGCGCATAGAGGTAACGGCACCTTCATAGACGATGACGCCATTACGCACAACGCGCACAGTGTCGGTGCGGAAGATTTCGCCATCGCTGACCAAGCAGCCGGCAATGACGCCGACCTTTGGCAGGCGGAACAGCTCGCGCACCTCGGCCGAGCCGGTGTCGACCTCGACCTCTTCGGGGGCCAAAAGGCCAACGCGCGCCGCGTTGATTTCTTCGATTGCCTGGTAGATGACGCGATACAGACGGATATCGACCTTCTCGCGCTCAGCTGCAGCACGGGCTTTTGCATCCGGGCGCACACCAAAGCCGATGATGATAGCGTCAGACGCAGCAGCAAAGGTAACGTCGGTCTCGGTCACGCCACCAACAGCGGAGTGGATGACATTGATGCGTACCTCGCTTTGGTCCATCTCGTTGAGCTTGCCAACCAAAGCTTCGATGGAGCCCTGCACGTCGGCCTTGATAATGAGGTTGAGCTCGGCCAGCTTGTCTGCCTCCATACGGGCAAACAGGTTGTCCAAACTGATGTGGCTACGCTGCTCCTGAGCAGCAAGGCGAGCCTTCAGTTCGCGCTCCTGGGCCAGCTTGCGGGCCTCGGACTCCTCAGCAAACACGCAGAACTCATCGCCGGCATTGGGCACAGAGTTCAGGCCCAAAATCTCAACCGGGTCGGCAGGTTTGACCTCGTCGGTAGGCTGGCCCTTCGGGTCAATTAGTGCACGAACACGGCCATAGGTCATGCCGGCAACCAACGTGTCGCCCACATGCAGCGTGCCGCGCTGAACAATAACAGTGGCAACGGAGCCGCGGCCCTTGTCCAGGTTTGCCTCAATAACAAAACCGGATGCCGTGGTGTCGGGGTTAGCCTTCAACTCGAGAACATCTGCCTGCAAAATGATGGTCTCCAGCAAGTCGTCAATGTGCAGACGCTTCTTTGCAGAAACCTCCACAAACATGTTTTCGCCGCCCCACTCTTCGGGAACAACGCCATGCTCCACCAGCTCAGTCTTGACGCGCTCGGGGTTTGCGCCCGGCTTATCAATCTTGTTGATAGCAACAACAATGGGGACATCAGCCGCTTTGGCGTGGTTGATAGCCTCAATGGTCTGGGGCATGACGCCGTCGTCGGCGGCAACCACCAAAACGATAACGTCGGTGACTTGAGCGCCACGAGCACGCATAGCAGTAAACGCCTCATGGCCCGGGGTGTCGATAAAGGTGATCTGCTGGCCATTGATAAAGACCACAGATGCACCGATGTGCTGGGTAATGCCGCCAGCCTCGGTCTGGGCAACGCCCGTCTCGCGGATGGCATCCAACAACGAGGTCTTGCCATGGTCAACGTGGCCCATAACCGTAACCACCGGCGGGCGGGGCTTGAGGTCTTCGTCTTTGTCGTGGAAGGTAAACGACATCTCTTCTTCCTGCGACACAACCTTGACCTCACGGCCCAAGTCGTCAGCGATAAGCTCAATCAAATCATCGCTCATGGTTTGGGTCAGCGTTAAAGGCGTGCCCAGCATAAACAGGCGTTTAACGATCTCGTTGCCGGGCACATCCAAAAGCTCAGCAAGTTCGCCGACCGTCGTGCCGCTCACAACACGGACCGTGCCCACGGCAACGCCGGTGCGCTCGGCCTCTTTAATCGCCTCTTCCTCGGCTTTGCGGGCAGCCTCTGCCGCGCGACGCTCTTTGCGCTTCTTACGGCGGCCCTTCGACTCGGTCTCGGCCTCGGCAACAAACGCGCGGGCCTCCTCGAGGACCTTGTCACGCTGCAGCTTCTCGGCGGCCACAGCCATCTGGCGGTAGCGATCGTTTTCAGACTCGGAATCAACCGACTCGGCATTGCGAGCTTGGTTCTTCTTCTTTTTCTTGCTGCCCTTTTCCTTATAAGGAGATTCAGTCTGAGCAGCAGCATTGCCACCCTGCTGGCGGCGCTGCTGTTGCTTGGGAGCACTCGCCTGCTCCTGCTGAGCTGTAGCAAGACGGTCGTTTTCAGCAGCAATCTGAGAAAGCAGGCCATCAAACACCGAGGCGGGCTTCAAACGCTTTGCTTCGCGCTCAGCTTCCTTTGCCTCGTCTGCAAGGCGCTTTTTCTCGGCAGCCTCGGCTTCGCGACGCTCTTTTTCCTCCTGGCGGCGACGGCGCTCTTCTTCCATCGCACGCTTGTGCTCTTCTTCAATGCGGCGACGCTCTTCCTCGGCGGCAGCTGCCTCGGCGGCAGCCTTCTCCTGAGCTTCACGCTCTACCTGGGCAGCACGTTCAGCCATCTCAGGGCCGAGAATCTTGCGGACTTTATCCACATGTGCATCAACCAGCGTCGACGCATGGTTTTTGGCGGGAATCTTCATCTCCGCAAGCCTCTCAAGAAGCTCCTTGGAGGTCATGCCAAATTCCTTAGCTAACTCATGTACACGCGTGCCTGCCATCTACTCACCATCCCTACTGCATGTGTTTGCGCTTTCAGCGCAAACGGTGCTGAATTCCTCTTCAAGCCTATCGTATGCAGCTGCGCTGATTTTCACGCGCAGCTTGCTTTCAAACGTTCTCTTCTTGCGTGCAGCCTCAAAACACTTCGCGTTTTTGCACACATAAGCCCCACGCCCTGCAGCCTTGCCAGACGCATCGACGCAAACGCTGCCATCCGCACCACGAACAACGCGCAAAAGCGAACGCTTGTCACTCTTGGTGCCGCAGGCGATGCAAGTCCGTATGGGCGTGTGGGTTGCCATTAGATGAGACTGTCGCTTTCGCAGTCTGCATGAACGCCGCAATAGCGGGAGCCCGGGCGAGCATGGTTACGGCAACGAACACCATCGGAGTTAACAAACTCGCAGATCACGACTGCATCGGTTTCTTCTTCTTCCTCATCGGTATCGATGAGAGAGGCCATCTCGGCCGCTGTGCCAGCAGAGGCCACCAAGCTTGCCGACTTGATGTCGATATGCCAGCCCGTCAAGCGCGCGGCAAGGCGAGCGTTCTGGCCATCTTTGCCGATAGCCAAAGAGAGCTGGTCATCGGGGACGATAACCGTTGCATACATGCTCTCCTCGTCAATCAGCACGTTGCTGACCTTGGCCGGAGACAGTGCATTGGCAACATAAGTTGCGGGGTTTTCGCTCCACTGGATAACGTCGATGCGCTCGCCGTTCAGCTCGGTCACGACCATGCGGATGCGAGAACCCTTGGGGCCCACGCAAGCGCCCACCGGGTCGAGGTTGGACTCGCGAGAATGTACCGCAATCTTGGAGCGGGCACCTGGCTCGCGCGCGATGGACTTCACCTCAACAACGCCGTCATAAATCTCGGGGACTTCAATCTCGAGCAAGCGACGAATCAGATCAGGGTGGGTACGGCTGACCACGATAGCCGGGCGTGTGCTCTCATAGCGAGCACCATTAACAGCGCCAGCCTGCTGAGGCTCGCGAACGTCGATGATCAGAGCCTTCAAGCGCTGGTTGTGCTTGTAATACTCGTTTGCCGGCTTTTCGTTGCGCTCGTTTGCATTGTGACGGCTGTCGAAGTGCGGCAGCTCAGCCTCAATGCCCTCGGCCACCTTGATGATGGTGAAGTCAGGCGTTGTCTGCAAAACCGTGCCCGTCAAAATCTCACCCTTGCGGTCTGCGTACTCGCGATAGATGTTGGCACGAGCTGCATCGCGAACGATTTCATTGATGACGCGCTTTGCGCTCAATGCGGCAATGCGGGAAACGTCATCCGGCGTCACGTCGCGCTCTTCGTAATCCTCGTAGTCGCCCGTCTCGGGGTCTTCCTCGCCAATGCCCACCATCTCGTAGACATAGATTTTGCCCGTGGTGCGGTCGATGGTTACACGTGCTTCCCACTCAAGTTTCAAGATGCTCTTGTAGACCTTGGAAAGCTCCTGCTCAAGCCTTTCGAGCAGGTCGTACTCGTCAATGTTTTTCTCCTTGGCAAGTTCGCCCAAGGCGTCAATCAGTGCAGTGGACATTGCTATTCCTTTCCATCATCACTTGCTTCGTCTGCCTCTAAGGCATCGAAATTGCGTGCGTTGAAATCGATCTTTCCGATAATGTTGGCTTTTTTGATGCGCGCGTGTTCTACACGCTCGGTCTCGTCGCCTTTTGTAACCAAAACCTCAGTGCCGTCCACACCGGCAAGGACACCTTCAACTTTCGTTCGGGCCTCCCCCGCCTTAAGGTAGATGACCACGTCTTCGCCTTCATAAGCCTCAAAGTCGCTCAGGCGGCGCAAAGGGCGGTCAATGCCCGGGTATGAAACCTCGAGCATATAAGAGCACATGAAGGGGTCAAGCTTTTCCACAACAGCGTCAACCCACTCCTGGGCTTGGGCGAGCTGATCAAGGTTGATACCACCTTGTGCCGTGTCGAGATAAACGCGCAAAATGGGGTTCTTGTTGGTGCCAGCAACATCAACATCAACAAGGTCAAGCCCGTGCTGTTCAGCAACGGGTTCAAGCGCTTCAATCAAAATCTCGCGTTTGTTGGCCACTCAGTGCCCTCCTTCCCTTAAAACAAAGAAAGCGGGGCATGCCCACTTCCTCAAAACGGCAGCTATTACATTCAGGCGGCGTGAAAACCATACCCGGGCCAAAATGTGACCAATGCGCATAAGCACAATAATGCTCGGAGATTGTACCTCACGTTTCGCAATTAGTAAAGGGGCGCAGCTCGCATTGAGCCGCACCCCTTCAGCAGGCATATCGCTTCGTGCTCTTAGTTGGCAACCACGTTCACAACACTCGGCGCAACAATCACCTTTCGCACAGTCTTGCCCTCAATCAGTTCTGCAACAGCTGCAAGCGCCGCATCGGTGATTTCTTGCTCGCTGGCATCAGCAGCGGTGGTGATCTTCGCGCGAACCTTCTTGCCGATGATGACAGCGCGCTCAACCTCGTCGGCCTTCGCCGCCTCTGCATCATAGGTAGGCCAGCTGGATGAGCACACGCTCGTCTGCTGCCCCAGCGCCTCATGCCACAGCTCTTCAGCCCAGTGCGGGGCAATGGGCGCCAACAGCTTGACGATGGTCTCGGCCACATCTGCATCAATTGCACTAAGCTCTGCATTTTCGACGCGGGTCTGAGCGCTGGTCACGCGCAGATAGTCATTTGCAGCGTTCACAAGCTCCATGATGGCAGAGATTGCCGTGTTGAAGTTGTTGCGTGCAAAGTCATCTTCAACCTTGCCAACAACGCGGTGGCGCTCACGCACGAGCACCTTGACGAGCTTGTCAGCCTGGCTTGCGTCCGCGCCTGAATCAAACACGGTGTTGCTGGCTGCCTTTCCAGCCAAATCAAGCACAGTGCGCCATGCACGGTTCAAGAACTTATAAATGCCTGCCAGGCCTTTCTCGTTCCAAAGCAGCTCTTTGTCGGGCGGTGCCATGAACAAAATGCAGGCACGCACAGCATCGGCGCCATAAGAATCGATCATGGTTTCAGGGGAAACCACGTTGCCCTTTGACTTCGACATAACATCGCCATGCTCATCTAACACCATGCCCTGGCACAGCAAGTTGGTGAAGGGCTCATCGAAGTCGAGCATGCCCTGGTCGCGCAATACCTTTGTAAAGAAACGGGAATACAGCAGGTGCAAGATGGCATGCTCGATGCCGCCGATATATTGATCCACTGGCATAAAGCGGTTCACCTTGGCAGCCTCGAAGGGCTTTTCGGTGTTGTGCGGGTCGGTATAGCGCATGTAATACCAGCTCGAGCAGGTAAACGTGTCCATGGTGTCAGTCTCACGGCGCGCCGGTTTTCCACACTTCGGGCAGGTGCATTTTGCAAACTCTTCATGGTTTGCCAACGTCTCGCCCGCTGCCAGATCGATATCTTCCGGCAGCAAAACCGGCAAGTCCTCTTCAGGCACCGGCACAACACCGCAGTCCTCGCAGTGAATGGCAGGGATGGGGTTGCCCCAATAACGCTGGCGGCTGATGAGCCAGTCACGCAGGCGGTACTCAACCTTGCGGTGCCCGCGCCCCATGGCCTCCAAATCGGCAACGATAGCCTCCTCGCCTTCGGAGTGCTTGCCACCAGTCATGCCCGTGTACTTGCCAGATTGCACCAAAGTGCCCTCGGCAACCATAGCCTCTTGCCAATCCACACTGGTGACAACGCGGCCTTGTTCATCTTTGAGCTGCGGCATCAGCGGGTCATCATCAGAAAGAATGATGGGGATGATGGGCAAGTCGTATTTCTTGGCGAACTCGAAGTCGCGCTGGTCGCCACAGGGAACAGCCATAACAGCACCCGTGCCGTAGTCTGCAACGATATAGTCGGCAACCCACACGGGGACCTTTTCGTTATTGACAGGGTTAACCACATAGCGCCCTGTAAAGGCACCGTGCTTTTCTTTGTTGCCCTGTGCGCGCTCAACGGCCGTAATCTTTTTCGCATCTTCTATAACTTTGAGCACGGCCTCTTCATACTCCGTGCCTTCAACAAGCCCCTTTAAGATGGTGCTTTCGGGGGCCAGCAAGAAGAAACTGCAACCAAACAGCGTGTCAGCGCGGGTAGTAAAGACCGTCAAAAGCTCGTCTTCAGTGGGGTTTTCTGGGATGTTGCCCTCGGCATCACACAGCGTGAACGTAACCTCGGCACCCTCAGAGCGGCCAATCCAGTTAGCTTGCTGCTGCTTCACGCGCTCAGGCCAGCCCTGCAGCTGGTCGAGGTCATCCAAAAGCTCCTGGGCGTAGTCGGTAATTTTGAGGTACCACTGGGTCAACGGCCGTTTCTCAACCTCGGAGTCGCACCTCCAGCATTTGCCCTCAATGACCTGCTCGTTTGCAAGAACAGTCTTGCAACCCGGGCACCAGTTGACCGGGTTGTTCTTGCGCTCGACAAGGCCTCTTTCCCAAAACTTCAGGAAAATCCATTGGCCCCAACGGTAATACTCAGGGTCGCAGGCAACAACCATGCGGTCCCAGTCGTAGGAAAAGCCCATGCGCTTAAAGCTGGTCTTTTGAGTTTCAATGTTTGCATAGGTCCACTTGGCAGGATGGCTATTGCGCTTGATAGCTGCGTTTTCTGCAGGCAAGCCAAAAGCATCCCAGCCCATAGGGTGCAACACATCATAGCCACGCATACGCCAATAACGCGCAATCACATCGCCGATGCTATAGTTGCGGGCATGCCCCATGTGGATGTCACCCGAAGGGTACGGAAACATCTCAAGGATGTACTTACACGGGCGCTCGCTTGAGTCATCAAGCTTATAAAGCTCAGCCTCATCCCAAGCTTTCTGCCACTTCGGTTCAATGGTTTTAGGGTCATATTCGACAAAGGATTCTTCAGACATCCAAGACGACCTTTCAAATAAACAACAGTGGTCAAAATAATAGCGCACTCAGTGCGCATGCATTACTAAAAGGCAAAATAAAGGAGGCCGCTTATAGTAGCGGCCTCCTTTATCAGTGTTCGAACTGTTTTACAGGAACATCTGCTTGCGGTCGTCAATCCATGCAGTCTTGAAACCAGCAGCAACGATGGCGTTGAGGGCCTGGTTGTAACCACGAGCCTCAGCAGCATTCTGAGCCATCTTGCCGTCAGCGCCCTCCAGAGCAGCAATCTCCTCAAGCCACTCAGCAGGATAGCCGCCATGCTGTGCAAGGCGAACAGCAAAGTCATGGGCGGTGCAAGAGGGCTCATGGCCACAATTGCCATTGTCTTCCCATGCACGGCGCATGCCAGAATCGATCATTGCACGGACGGCCCTGAAATAGCCGCGAACCTCAGCGGACTCGATGGAGCTCTTAGCTTCAACGCTGTCAGCAGTGATGGAAGCGACGACAGCATCGGCATCCTTGCCCCCGAATTGCGCGAAGATGTCGAGCATCTGCTTTTCACCAGCAGTGACGTCCATGTATGCATAGTTGTACTGGGCAGAATTACAACCGTTGAACTCACTCATAAATGCCCCCAGCCTTTCTCTCTCTCGGATAACTAGCGCTAGTCAATAGCAGCAAAATGATAACAGAAAAAATTTTTATATGCACCACAAAGTGAGTTTCTAGAGAAATAGCTTGGCAAAAACAGGCGTGAATGGCTCTAAAGAAATGCCTGCCCCGCCTCTTTTGGGGCACAAAAAAGGCCCCGCGCGGGGGCCGGCATGCGGCGAGAGGCCCCGGTGGG
>R11__coassemble_347_pt1 | contig 31748 bp, 22 predicted proteins | sample R11__metabat2_low_PE_020 | metagenome-assembled genome bin R11 | reverse complement strand
GCGTGCACAAATCCTCCGCCAAATGGAACCTATGTGGGCTTCCGCTTGCTTTTGCGTTCCATTAAACGCAAAATTTGTGCATCACATATTTATTGAATTTGCATGTATCAGTGATATAAATTATAGCGAACAAAATAAAGTAGCTAAGGAGCTGAGCATGAGGGAACAGATTTCATATGCATACGTTGATTTGAGCGACGCAAAGCAGTTTGGGGAAGGCATCAGGCGTTTTCGTAAGCAACGCGGCCTGACTCAGCAGCAGCTGGCAGATAAGGCCCATTGCAGCATCATGTATGTTTCGCAGCTGGAACGCGGCAAAGAAACCGCCGAGCTGGGGAAAGCTTTGAATATCTTAAAGGTACTCGAGGTAGAGGTTTCCTTTACCGATAAGCATGGCAAATAGCCGTTTAGCACGGTGTGTATGCAAGTCATCCTCAGGGGCAGCTCGGCTGCAGAGCTTTGGCGTTTCGCTGCAGAGCATGAGGCTGAGGAGCTGCGTGCGCGCGAAGAACGTTGGCTACGTGGGGACATGGATCATGATGAACTGTCGAGTTCGTGTGCCAGCATGCTGTTGCAGCAGCAGCGGTGTAGTGCTCCACAGAATTATGTCCCGCATATATCGGCTGGTGAGGCGCAGGCTTTAGCCGCTCGATGGGGGCTTACATTGCCTTTGCGGGTGCATGCGCAGAACCCGAACCAGAGCCGTTCTTCAAGTGTGGCGACCACTGTGCTCGGTGCTATACCGGCAGGCCATCTTGTATTGCTCGAGCCGGGCGTTTGGGTGATTTCACCCGAGATGTGCTTGGCAGATCTTGCAAAGGATTTGAACCCCTTCGCTTTGCTTATGTGCGCCTTTGAGCTTTGCGGGCATTTTGTGGTGGGCGCAGATGACAAGTCAAAACCTGCACGCCGCGCACGACACCTGTGGATATTGCGGCGCTATGTGACAAGCTTGTTGGTGCCAGAGGGGTCAAAAGCTTGCGATTTGCTTCGAAGCATGTGTTGGCCGGGTCGCGCTCTCCACGTGAATCGGCGCTGGCCGCGCTGCTGACCCTCCCTCACGCGTACGGTGGTTATGCCCTGCCAAAACCCCAGCTCAACTACGAGTTTGAGCTAAGTTGCAAGGCAGCAAAAATTTGGGGGCACTCTGCGTGTGAGGTTGACGGCGCGTGGCCGAATGCGAAAGTCGCCTACGAATACCAGAGCGCATTACACGACGGCCGGGCGAGTAGGGATTCTATCAAGCACGCTGCTTTGAGGCGCGATGGCTGGAAGGTTATCGATATCGGCAACGGTCAAATTACCCACGAGGAACAGATGGATGAGCTGGCCCGCGAGTTTGCGCATATGCTCAGCATCCGCTTCCACCCGCGAGGGAAGGGCTACCGAGCTGCGCAGTTTAGGCTCTTTGAAGCACTGGTGCGCTAAGCCTCTCCGCTCCAGACGGGGGCAGATGGACGCCTCCCGCTTCCATTGAACGCTGGTTCTGTACGACTTTACTGTGCAAATCCACCGCTCAATGGAATTTTGGGGAGGGGCGTGCGCACAACGCGGGTTACCGTGTGGAGCGATTGCGCAGAATTCGCCTATACTTAGGATTTAGCTATGTTGGTGCAGTGCGCCTTGTTAGCATGGCTAGGGTGCTTGCGCGCCAAATAAACCTAACTGCCCATCAGGAGTGATGAGGGAACTATGAGCGAAAACAAGTTGAGAATTGGTGTTGACGTAGGCTCCACTACGGTGAAGCTGTTGGCGCTGGACGAGGGCGAAAACGTCGTCTTTAGCGTGTATAGGCGCCACCACTCCGACGTGCGCGCTACGGTTATCGAGATTGTGGCCGAGGCCCTCGAGCAGGTGGGCGACCTGCCGGCAAAGGTCACCATCACCGGCAGTGGCGGCTTGCTGTTGGCGGGCTGGCTCAATGTGCCCTTCATTCAGGAGGTCATTGCCGATAAACACGCTGTTGAGCAGCTGATTCCCACCACCGATGTGGCCATCGAGCTGGGTGGCGAGGATGCCAAGATCATCTACTTCGACGGCGGCATCGAGCAGCGCATGAATGGCACCTGCGCTGGCGGCACGGGCGCGTTCATCGACCAGATGGCCTCGCTTTTGGACACCGACGCCGGTGGCTTGAACGAGCTGGCCAAAAACCACACCATCATTTACCCCATCGCGTCGCGCTGCGGCGTGTTCGCCAAGACCGACGTGCAGCCTCTGCTCAACGAGGGCGCAAAGAAGGAAGACATCGCTGCTTCCATCTTCCAAAGCGTGGTCACGCAGACCATCTCGGGCTTGGCTTGCGGCCGCCCCATCCACGGCAATGTGGCGTTCTTGGGTGGCCCGCTGCACTACCTAAGCGAGCTGAAGGCCCGCTTTGTGGAAACGCTGGGGCTTGAAGGCGAGGCCATCATCGAGCCGCAGGATTCCCACCTGTTTGTGGCCCGCGGTGCCGCCATCGCATCGGCTAAAAACGACGAGGTCCTGACCCTTTCTGAGGTTGAGCGCCGCCTGCGCGCCTTAGGCGATATGCAGGGCAGCGAGGTTGTGCGCCTCGACCCGCTCTTTAAAGACGAGGCTGACTACGAGGCATTCAAGGCTCGCCATGCCAAGCACGCCGTTGCTCGCGGCGACATCAACACCTATCGCGGCAACGTCTACTTGGGCATCGACGCCGGCTCCACCACCCTGAAGTCTGCGCTGATTGGCGAAGACGGCGAGCTGCTCTACAGCTTCTATGCCAACAACAAGGGCGACGTGCTGGGCACCTGCCGCCGCATGTTGGGCGAGATGTTTGAGCTGCTGCCCACCGATGAGGATGGCTCTCTGGCTGTCTCGCTGCAGCACACCACTGTCACCGGCTATGGTGAGGGCCTGCTGCTGGAGGCCGTGAAGGCCGACTCCGGCGAGATTGAGACTGTGGCCCACCTGCGCGGCGCTGAAGAGATGCTGCCGGGCGTGGAGTTCATTTTGGACATCGGCGGCCAGGACATGAAGTGCCTGCGTGTGAAGGATGGCGTCATCGAGCACATCATGCTCAACGAGGCCTGCTCCTCGGGTTGCGGCAGCTTTATTGAGGCCTTTGCTTCTAGCTTGGGCTACACGCCGCAGGACTTCGCGGCCGAGGCCGTAAAGGCAGCCGCCCCGGTGGATTTGGGCAGCCGCTGCACCGTGTTTATGAACTCCCGCGTGAAGCAGGCCCAAAAAGAGGGCGCCACTGTGGGCGATATCAGCGCCGGTTTGAGCTACTCCGTCATCAAAAACGCCCTGTTCAAGGTCATCAAGCTGCGCGATGCCAGCGAGCTGGGCGAGAAGGCCATCGTGCAGGGCGGCACGTTCTTGAACGACGCCGTGCTGCGTGCATTCGAAAACCTGGCTGGGCATGAGGCAGTGCGCCCCGACATCGCCGGCAACATGGGCGCCTATGGCGCGGCGCTGCTGGCCCGCGACCGCGCGACCGGCGAAGGCTCCAAGCTTTTGACCCCGGCTCAGATTGACCAGCTGCAGATTAAGCACACCACGGTGCGCTGTGGCCGCTGCGAGAACAACTGCCTGCTGACCATCAACGACTTTGGCAAGGATGAGACCACTGGCAAGCGCCGCCGCTTCATCACCGGCAACCGCTGCGAGAAGGGCGCTGGCACCGCAGCTGATGCCGCCAAGGTGCCCAACCTGTTTGAGTTCAAGGAGCACCTGTTGTTCGACCGCGAGAGCCTCAGCGCCGAAGACGCAAAGTACGGCACCGTGGGCATCCCCCGCGCACTGAACATGTATGAGAACTATCCGTTCTGGCACACCTTCTTCACACAGGTGGGCTACCGCGTGGAGGTCAGCGACCCGTCTAGCAAGAAAACCTACGAAGCGGGCATTGAGTCCATGCCGTCAGAAAGCGTGTGCTACCCGGCGAAGCTTTCCCATGGCCACATCATGGATTTGCTCTCCCGCGATATCGACTTCATCTGGATGCCCTGCGCACGCTGGGAGCGCGGCGAGGACCCAACGGCAAACAACCACTTCAACTGCCCCATTGTTATGAGCTATTCCGAGGCGCTGAAGCTCAACGTTGACGACCTGCAAAGCTCTCATATCACCTTCATGAACCCGTTCTTGCCCTACGACGACAAAGAGGCTCTGAAGCTGCGTCTGTATGAGCACCTGGTGAAAAAACGCAAGGAGCAGCTGGCTGCCGAGGGTGTGGTTATCGCCGAAAAGCCGCTGCCCACCAAGCGCGAGATTTATGACGCGGTGGATGTTGCGTGGGAGGAAGACCTGCGCTTTAAGGAAGCCATGCGCGCCAAGGGCGAAGAGGTGCTGGAGTGGCTTGAGCAGACCGGCGGGCACGGCATCGTGCTGGCGGGCCGCCCCTACCACAACGACCGCGAGATCAACCACGCCATCCCCGAGCTCATCACCAGCTTTGGGCTGGCGGTGCTGACGGAAGACTCCGTGGCGCACCTGGGTGTTATCGAGCGCGACCTGCGCGTTTACGACCAGTGGATGTATCACACCCGCCTGTACCGCGCCGCCAAGGTGGTCACCCAGCGCGACGACCTCGATATGATTCAGCTGAACAGTTTTGGCTGCGGCTTGGACGCCCTCACCACCGATGAGGTGCAGGAGATTTTGGAAGGCAGCGGCAAGGTCTACACCTGCCTCAAGATCGACGAGGTCAGCAACTTGGGTGCTGCCCGCATCCGCCTGCGCTCGCTTCTGGCTGCCCTTAAGCAGCAGTCCGATGGCGTGGCGGCAAACGATGACGAGATTGACCGTGCTATCTTCGACAACATCACCACCGCCACCTGCTCGCCAAGTGGCGAGCTGAAGGTGCAGCGTGAGGCCGAGAGTGTGAAGTTCCCCCGTGCAGAGTTCACCAAGCAGATGCGCGAGGAGGGGTGGACGATCCTTGCTCCGCAGATGGCCCCAATCCACTTTGAGATCCTCGAGCCGATCTTTGCCAAGCATGGCTACAACCTCAAACTGCTGCCCAGCGTCGACCCCGGCGCGGTGGATGTTGGCCTGAAATATGTGAACAACGACATCTGCTACCCGTCGATTCTGGTTACTGGCCAGATGATGGAGGCAGTGCTTTCCGGCGAGTACGACATGGACCACACCGCGCTGCTCATCACCCAGACCGGTGGTGGCTGCCGTGCCACCAACTACATCAGCCTGATCCGCAAGGGCCTGCACGAGGCGGGCTATGGTCATGTGCCGGTCATCGCTTTGGCGCTGGGCCACACCAACGAGGAAAACTCCGGCTGGGAGCTGACGCCGGCCATGCTGAAAAGCGCTGTGCCTGCCCTGCTCATGGGCGATTTGATGATGATGCTGCTCTACCGCGTCAGGCCCTATGAGGCCGAAAAGGGCAGCACCGAGAAGCTCTTCCGCAAATGGATGGACTACCTGCGCGAAAACATCGCGGGCATGAAGTGGAAGGACGCCAAGAAGCTCTACCCCGTGATCATCAAGGAGTTCGACGAGCTGCCTTGCGTTGACTTTGGCAGCAAGCCTCGCGTGGGCGTGGTGGGCGAGATTTTGGTGAAGTTCCACCCCACCGCCAACAACCAGGTGGTTGAGCAGATCGAGGCGGAAGGCTGCGAGGCCAACGTGCCCGGTTTGGTGGACTTCTTCTTGTTCGGCCTGGCCAACCGCTGCTTTAGGCATGAAGAGCTGGTGCCCAACAAGAAAAACGACATCGTGTTCAGGCAGCTGGTGAACTTCATCGAAGGCCAGCGCAAACCCATCCGCGATGCCCTGGCCCGCTCAAAGCGCTTTGAGCCCTTTGGCACCATCTGGGAGACAGCCGAAGGCGCCAGCGAGATTTTGGACCTGTGCAACACCATGGGTGAGGGTTGGCTGCTTACCGGCGAGATGGTGGAGCTCATCAAGGGTGGCACGCCCAACATTGTGTGTGCTCAGCCCTTCGCCTGCCTGCCCAACCACGTGGTGGGCAAGTCGGTCATCAAAGAGCTGCGCCGCCGCTACCCGCAGACCAACATCGTTGCCGTTGACTACGACCCGGGTGCATCCGAGGTCAACCAGCTCAACCGCATCAAGCTGATGATTGCGGTGGCCTTTAGCAATCAAGAGGCGGCCCAACAAACTGCCGAGCAACAAGAGCAGGCCGACTAAATGTGTAGAGGGGCGAGAGTCTAGGCTCGCCCCTCTTTTTTTTGATGAAAGAGGCGCTTTCGTGTACGACGTGATTGCCATAGGTGCTGGTCCTGCCGGCATGGCAGCCGCTATCGAGGCTGCTCGCAGCGGCCAACAAGTACTGCTGCTTGAGGCATCCGAGCGGGTCGGCTCGAAGATTTTGGCCACCGGCAACGGCCGCTGCAACCTGACCAACACGGCTGCCTGCGCTGCCAACTACAACGCCCCAGAGTTTGTGGCACCTGCGCTGCAGGCTATGCCGCCAGCCGCCCTGCGCGCCTGGTTTGAAGAGCTGGGGCTTCTCACTTTTGAGGAGCGGGAAGGCCGCGTCTACCCCTTGAGCAACACCGCCACCAGCGTGCTCGACGTGCTGCGCAGCGCTTGTGAGCGCTTTGGTGTTGAGGTGCGCTGCAACTGCACAGTTGAGGGTGTGGAGCGCACAAGCAGCGGGCAGCTGCAAGTGCGCAGCACGGCCGGTGAGAGCTTTGAGGCACACCGCGTGGTGGTGGCCTGTGGGGGTGGCAGCCAACTTTTGGGTGCCTGCGGGCACAGCTTGGTGCCGGCGCAGCCCGTGTTGTGCTCCCTTGCCTGCGACGCTACCCCCATTCGTGGCCTCAACGGAGTGCGCGTTGCCGCCCGCATCAGCCTGCAGCGCCCTGGCAAGCCCGAGGCGCTTGCCACTGAGGAAGGCGAGCTGCTGTTTCGCGATTACGGTGTTAGCGGTATCGCCATCTTCAACTTGTCGCGCTTTGCGTGCGCAGGCGATGTGCTGGTGGTTGACCTGCTGCCAGCGCTCGATGAAGGCGCCCTTGTCAAACTGCTGCAACAGCGCATCGAAACGCTGGGCGGCCCCAGCAACGAGGGGCTGCTTGTGGGCATGCTGCACCCTGCCGTTGTGCGTGCGGTGCTGCGCGCTGCCAAGCTGAAAGTTTCGGCCCCGGCGCAAGCGTGCGACTGCGGCGCCTTGGCCCACACCATCAAAGCCTTCAGCCTGCCCTGCACCGGTGTGGGCGATGCAGCTCATGCACAGGTCACCCGTGGCGGCGCCGCTTTAAGCGAATTTGACCCCACCACGCTAGAAAGTAAGCTGGTCAGCGGCCTGTACGCTGCCGGTGAGGCCCTTGATATCGACGGCCCCTGTGGCGGCTACAACCTGCAGTGGGCCTTTGCCAGCGGCCTGCTTGCAGCCCGTTAACCGCCTGCAACCCAACCCATCTCACCCAAAGGAGACCCCATGCGCGATCACTCAAACCACATCGAGTTCACCCGCGAGGCAGCAGTTGATGCCATGCTCAAGGCCAGCGGTTTTAGTTTGCAGAGCTCTCGCAGCGAGCTTGTGGCCTTGCAGGATGCATGCGGCCGCGTGCTTGCGCAGGATGTCTACTCCCGCGTTGACAGCCCCACAGTGCTGACTTGCTGCATGGATTCAGTTGCGGTGCACTGGGCAGATTTTGCAGATGGCGAGATGCCCGACACCAGCACGTGGGTGCGCGGCCGCGATTGGGAGTTTGCCAACACCGGCATTGCCATGCCTGCCGGCTTCGACACCGCCATCGTCATCGAGCGGGTGCAGGTTTCTGAAGACGAGCAACACATCACCCTCGATGCTGCACCCTCCAAGCAGTTTGCAGGCACCCGCGCCCCCGGCGAGCGCATGCATGCCGGCGATCTGGTGGCATGTGCTGGCAGCATCATCAACCCCGATGTCATGTGCGTCATTGGCGCTGCCAATGTGGCCCATGTGCAGGTGGTGGCAAAGCCACGCGTAGCCTTTATTCCCACCGGCAACGAGCTGATGCCGCCGGCGGTGCCGCCCCGAAGCGATGGCGCCTTTGCCGGTTTGGGCAAGAGCTTCGAGACCAACAGCTTGCTGGTTGCTGCCCGCGTTGAGCAGTGGGGTGGCACCTGCCAGGTGTTCGATATCGTGCCCGATGTGCCCGAGCTCATTGCGCAAGCCATCCACGATGCCTGCCGCCTGGCCGATATCGTGGTGTTAAACGCTGGCAGCTCCAAGGGCAGCGACGATTGGTCGTGCGAGCAGATGGAGGAGCTAGGCGAGGTCTTCTTCCACGAGACCAACCACGGCCCCGGTCACCACAGCAGCTTTGCCATGGTCGACAACACACCAGTGGTGGGCATCTCTGGCCCCAGCCGCGGTGCTTCCTTCACGCTGGGCTTCTATCTGCGCCCGCTGCTGGATGCCTACCTTGGCCAAGACCCTGCACCGCGCACGGCACATGCAAAGCTCATGGAGGAGTTCCCCAAAAAGCACAAGAAGCCGTCTGCTGAAAAAGCGCAGGCCAAGACGCTGCCCGGCGAAGCGCGCCCCTCGGTGGTGCAAAACGACCGGAAATTCTATGGCGTCAAAGCTGTTGACGTGACCTTTGGTGATGACGGCGTGCTTTGCGCCGTGCCTGCCAAAGGTCCAGACCCCGTTGTTAGCGCTAACGCGCTGTTCTGGCTGCCCAGCGACCCCGATTTGCACCCCAAAGTTGGCGACATCATCACCGTTGAGTGGCGTTAAAGCGTGAGCTTATAAGAGCTCTCCCGCAAAAATCGTTCTTGAAATGCGTGGCCTGCAAACAAAACTGCAGGTCGCGCATTTTTAGATGCCCCAAATTGCAATTTCAAGAACGATTTTTGTGGCGGGCGTTATATAAGCGCCGCGCTAATGCCCCACTGAATGCACGCTCAAACTGTCTGGCTTAACGTTGCATTGCAAAAACAGCACCTCCACGCCGGCCGCTTTGGCAGCTGCCAGTGCCTCGCCGAACTCAGGGTGGGTCGCCACGTTGGGGCGCACTTCGGCCACACCTTCCATCTGGATCACAAATGCCAGCATGGCGTGGTAGCCCTGCTCGCAGGCACCGGCCAGCTCGCGCAGGTGCTTGACTCCGCGCTCGGTGGGTGCATCTGGGAAGTAACCCACGCCGTCAACCTCCAGCGTGCAGCCTTTGACTTCCAATAGGTAGCGCTCAGGCCCGCGTTCCATATAGAAGTCCACACGGCTGGCCCCAAAGGTGTATTCCGGCTTCACCAGGTCGTAGTCTTGCCCTGCCAGCCACTCGGCCACCACCTTGTTGGGTGCCTGGCTGTCGATGTTGAACAGCCAACCGTTTTCATGCCCGGGGCAGACCTTGTAGGTGGCAATGAGGTCGTAGGGTGTTTTGCGGGCAGGGTTGGAGGCCTTCTCTAAAACCACCCGGCAGCTCGGCACCAAAAGCTCACGGCAGCGGCCGGTGTTCTTTACATGCACCGTCTCGACGCGGCCGTCAACCTCAACATGGGCAATAAAGCGGTTGGGGCGGTCAATAAAAGTCCCATATGAAATTGCAGAGTAATTCATGTGGGGCAGTATAGCCCCCAAACGGGGGTTAACGAGGCTTTTAACTACGAGGATTAGTCCAAAGGATTAGGTGAAAACGGGCATTTCATACGCATTACGTAGTAGTTTTTATGATGTCTGGACTAAAAAACATTGGCAAAATCATATTTATAAGACGATGTACAAATTCCGTCTATTCTCTATTCTTTCATCAGTCACAAGGCATTCACATAAAGCCCCCTCTTCTCTCTCACATCAGCAACGGGCTTCCCCGACCTTGCGACACACCTCGTGGAGCACCAACTCTCTCTCGGACAGCTTCACGCAATTGAAAAGGCTTCGAGTCCCCCGCTCGAAGCCTTTCCCCTTTTATGAAGCAAAACGTGCCCTGCTTAGAAATCGAATGACGGCCACCGATGTTTGGCGGCCAAGCGCAGCGGTGGGTCAAAATCAGCCGGATCGATATCGAGGCGCGCGTGCAGCGCGCCGCCGTGGCTGGCATAGTTAAACGACTCGGTGTCGGCAAAGGCTTGCAGCGCACGGTTGAGGGTCTTGGGGCTCGCGGCATACTTTTGCTCGTAGTGTTCAAGCTGCCAGATAACGTGGCCGGCCTCATCGCGCTCAAGCCAATCCCACTGGGTTACAAAGTGACCGCGGCGGCTGATGATGAACTCGCCGTGATAGTTGGGTGTTAGGCGCTTATAGTTGCCCACACGCATCAGCAGCCGCCTGGGGCGCTTGAAGCTGCGTGGCGAGCGGTTGTGATATTGGGAGTCCACGTGCAACATGCGCTGTGGTTTGAACTCAGCGCGGGCGTAGCGCCGCAAGGCTTTGGCGTCACTTACGCCTTCGCCGCCATAGACGCGCCGCACATAGGCGATGTTGTGTTCGTCGATGTAATAGCGCAGCTGGTGGATGGTGTGGCCCAGTTCGTCGTCTGCAAGGCCGCTTTCACCGAAGGCATCTGCAATGGCATCAGCCAGCGCACACAGCTCGGCGCCGTGGGGCGAGGCATCGTCAGCAATGGGCAACCCGTGTTCAAGCTGCAGCGAGCCCGACGCATCTATAAAGGCGCCGGCCTTCTCAAGAAAGCTCGTTATGTAGCTCAGGCTGTTTTCCATGCAAGCATTATAAGGCTGGCAAGCTCGCTTTGCTGCACAGTGCAGATGCGTTCATCGCCTGCGTTACTGATGTGCATAATGCGCAACTGCAGGCGCTCGGCCATCTCAAGGCTGCATGAGCTGAAGGCGGTGAACACAACGCGTTGACGTGCGCTGGTCAAACAGTTAACGCACGCGTGCACGTCTGCAAAGTGCGCCCGTTTTTTCGCTTCGCCCACAAGACCGCTGATGTCAAAGTAGTCACGCGAGGGGATGAAGCCGTCCATAAAGCCACCGAAGATCACCAGGTCGAATTCGCGGCTGAAAAGATCGGTGGGTTTGCCGATGCTTACGGCCTGCGCAGCAGTGGTGTTGCGGCTGTTTGATGCTGCGGCATTCTGCTTGCTCTCGCTTGTGCCGGTTACGGTAGCGCGGCCAATGGCCTCAAGCCCCAAGCGCCAGCTGGCAAGCAAGTCGGTAAATATTGGGTCGGAGGCCTGTGCTCCAGGCAACTCATCGGCATCAAGTAGCCGCAATGCCTGAGCAAGCGTCAAACCCTGAGGTGCGGCTATGCTGCGAAGCTTGCCGTATGGTGCGCTTAGCGCCAGCGCGTCGTCGAGGGCAAGCCAGCGCCGCCACGCCAGCGAATCATTAGCGTTTGCAGCCAGCTGCTGGGCCACCTGTGCGCGCTGCTTGGCCACAAACCTCTTATCGCAAAACGCAGCTTTGGGGCGTTTGGTGGAAATCGAGTGTGTTGCAATGCCCACCTGCGCCAACGCGCCCATCAGGTTTTTGCGCCACACACCGTTGGTTGCAACCACAGCTATGTCGCAAAGATCAACACCACTGCGTTGCGCCTCCAAAATTGTGCTGGCAATAAGGCGAAACTCGTCAACTACGCCCTCAACGCATGTCGCCTCAACCGAGCCGTCGGTTTCCACGCTTGCAGCACAGGCAAGCTCAGGGGTGTCGATATCGCGCAGCAGGCCGTTGAGGGCAGCAACAATTGCCTTGGGGCGATGGCAGCCCTCAAGCTCAACGGTGTGAGCCTCGGGGTTTGCCGCCATGAAATCTTGTACAGTAGTTGTGGAGATAAACTGCTCGGCCACTGGCAGGGCATCGATGCTGCTGAGAGCAACAGTAATCTCCTCTTGAGCCAGCGCACACAGGCATGCTTGCGAGGCACGGCACAGCAGGTGGTAGTCATCAACAAACACGCACTGGGCACCAAAGGTACTGCGCAAGGCGTCGCTTGCCAGCAGCGCCCGCGCTGCAATGCCCGGCACCTCTTCGGGCAGCACGCCCTGGGTGAAGGCAAGGTTTGAGGCGATGAGGTCAACAACCGCCTGTTCCTCTAAGGTCATAATCCAGTCTGGATCGTCATCGGCAAACTCGCACCAGCCACGCTTTAAAAAGCCCATCAGGTCTTTCAAGCGGCGCTGTTTGATGCCGCTGGGGCGCATATCTTCAAAAAAGATCTGCTCCTCAATTGCATCGAGCACGCGCAGAGGCCGGCCGGCAATTTCGGCCGTGCGCTCGTCGGCGATGATGCGCTGCAGCAGTGCTTCTATGCTGAGCACTGTGGCACTGCAGGCCTCTTTGCCCAGCAGCTGTTGCATATGGCATGCGCCGCGGTCGTCGGCGCACACAACCAGCACGTCTTTGCCAGTGCAAGAGGCGGTGCGGGCTTGTTGGGCAATGTAGGTGCTCTTGCCCGAGGCAGGGCCGCCACTTATGAGCTGAGCGTGCGGCGTCGGCAGAAAATACGTATCCATAAAAACGCTCCTTTGCAGCCAATTTGGCATGCGAGCGGGTTTGGTCGGGCCCGCCCCCAGCGCTGCACAAAGGGTAAGGATTGCAGCAGCTGGGGGCATGCAAGGCAGGCAGGCCGCCCACGTGGTCCGCTTGGACAGTGGGGTACGGAGGCGGGCGGCCTACACGCCCTTCAAAACCTTCACAGCAAAAGGGTCACACGCGTGAAGATTTTGAAGGACGCGCTGGCCTTAAGTGCTTTCACTCAAGGCCAGCGATACGTTCGTTAGCCTTCCTTCTTTGCGGCGGCCTTGGTGTTTGTGCCACCAGGCAGCACAGGCATCTTCAACGCCTTCGAGGGGCAAATCTCAACGCACTTGTGGCACTTGATGCACTCAGACATGTTTGCGCCCAGCTCGGGGTGGCGCGGGTCGATGCCGACCTCGCACACGCGTGCGCAGCGGCCGCAGGTGCCACCCTTGGCCTCAATGCAGCGGTTGTCATCGATGCGTGGCCTGAAGAAGCGGTTGCCCTTGGCAATGAGGCTCATGAGCGCCGAAAGCGGGCAGATGTGCGTGCACCACTTGCGGAAGAACACCACTTCAACAAGGAGCAGCACTGGGATAACAATGGCAGACAGTGTTACATCGCCGCAGCTAAACAGCAGCACCAGCACAAAGATGAGGCCGAAGGTCAAGCCGATGGGGCACACCAAGCAAAAGACCGGAAACCCAAAGATGGCGGCAGAGATGAGCGCCACAGCAAGCACGATGTAGCGGGAGTTGGCCGGCTGGTCTTCTTTGCTGCAGGCCTTGCCACAAGCAGCACACCCTGAGGTGGTGGGAAGCTTGAGCTCTTCATCGGTGGGCAGCTTTTTATCGACGTCAGCAGCGTCTTCTGCAGCAATCTGCTCCTCAATGGTGGCCTGCTTGCGCGAAAACGCGGTGCGCAGCTTCGAGATAACCGGCACCGGGCAGACCCAGCCGCAGATGACGCGGCCGGCAACTAAGATGCCCACAATTGCAAAGACAACTGAGAGCACGGCACGGGGAATAAGCGTGCGGCTGGCAATCATAGTGCCAAGCGCGCCCAGCGGGCACAAAATGGAGATGTCTTCCCAGCCAATGGCCGACAGGTTGCCAAAGCTTGCGTTCACAATGAAGCAAACGGCGGCTACCACCAGCAGCAGCAGAGGGATGATCAAGCGAAGTGTTTGCGATTTCATGCGGGTACCCCTCCTTTAAGCTTCGATGGGTTGGACGGTGATGGCGCGGTCGGTTGCGCCTTCAATGACAGAGCCGGTCTTGAGCGAGACGCAGACGTTTTCGCAGGCACCGCAGCCGTTGCACAAACTTGCGTCAACCACAGGTTTGTGGCCGCCGTCGCTGCCTTCGTCCATCAGCAGAGTGATGGCCTGTTTGGGGCAGGCATCAATGCACACGCGGCAGTCGTTTTCACGCACCCACGCCTGGCACCAGTCTTTGTTGATGACGGCAACACCCATGCAGATATCGTCCACGGTGGGTTGATCAGCGGTGAGTTTGAGCGCATCGGTGGGGCATGCCGCTATGCAGCGGGGGCCACCTTCGACGCCTTCGCACAAATCGCACCAACCGGTGCCCGTGCCGTTGCTATCGACTGCTTGGAAGTTGAACACCGGGGTGCGCACACCCAAGATGCCGTCTTCCAAGTGTGCCGGAGCCAAACACTTATGAGGGCAAGCCTCAACACAGCGCTGGCAACGAATGCATGAGGAAAGAAGCCTATCCTCATCTTGGCCGCCGGGCGGCCGCACCTGGGCTTGTGCGGGCACAAGTTTCAGCCCGCCCATAGCTAGCAGCACAGCAGATGCGCCACAGCCGAGGGCAAAAGATCTGCGCGACATTCCGCAGATCTCTTTCACCTCTTTCTCCTCACTCTCCATGGGGTAATCCTTTCTCGCTTTCAACTTATGCAACTGCAGGTGTTAGTCGTCGAGCAAATCGGCAACAACATTGCGGTCGTTTTTCAAAAATCCGTCGGTCAGGAAGGCCACACCTTCATAAAACTTGGTCTTGGCGCGGTTCTTAACCTCGTTGCAGAAGAGCTCTTCCCAGGTCAACAGGTGGTCGTCGAGGAAGTTCTTCTGGCATTTCAGCAGCGCAACGGCCTCTTCTTCATTGCCCGCCTCAAAGGCTGCTGCCGTGCGCTCGGCCAGCACCTTCATGTATTCCAGCTCGATGGCAATGTGGTCTTCGCTTTCCTTCCAGTCGGGGCGTTTGGCCAGGCCAGCCGCGCGGTACAACGCCAGCACTTCGCCGCGGGCATCTTCCATCAGCAAGCGCTTTTCAGAGGTGTAGACGCTTTCGAAGGGGTAGGCAGCGGAGTGGCTGTCGTAGCCATGGCCAAACAGGATGCGCATGTAGTCCACTGCAAGCTCGGTCAGGGTGTTTTCCCACATGCCGGAAAGATAAGTGGCAATCAGGCGGTGGCCCTCGTCAACATCCTCATTGCCGGTGAAGCGGCGATACTTTGTGGCATGCAGCTCGTCGAGCAGGGCCTGATCGATCTCTTTAAGGTACAGGCGGGAAAGTAGCCCATAGGTAGCGGTGCGCTGGTTTAAAACGGCGAGCAGCTGCTCGGGGGTAATCTCAAACTGCTCTGCTTGTGCTTCTTGAGTCATGATGTATCTCCTCTCTACCAGATGACGCCGTTGGTGATGGTGGGCAGTTCATCTGCGTTGAGTTCGTCGGGTTCGAAGGTGTCTTCCTCAACATCGGCCAGCATCTCGAGGGCCTGCTTGCCCACTTCGGTGATGTGCCATTTGTTGTTTGACCAGACGATGGAGTCGGTGGCCTCAAGGTTTTCGACGAAGTACTGCACAAAGTAGTTGCGGGGCTCGGCGATGATGGGGTTGCGGTCGATTTTCTCGCTCAAGACTTCGATGGTTACACCGTCTTCGGCTGCAGCCATGTTCAAAACGCGTTTATAGATGCCCTTCAGCTCTTCGTGGCGGTTCAAGATTTTCTCAACGCGCTCAAGGGGGTTGTCTTTGGCTACCTCATCGATGCCAGCTTGGGTGGCAAGCCAGTAAATCTCAGGCGGCATGCTCGGAACATAAAATTCCTCGCCGTCGATGATTTCAATATCGGGCTCGACTTCGGTTTGCACATAGTCGCTTCCATCTGCAAACACACGCTTAAGAGCGCCAGCTGCTTCAAGCATGGTGCAGAAGTTTGCCGTTGTATAGATGGAATACTTACGCTGATATTGATAGTTGGCCGGGTCGTCCAACTCGGCGGTTGTGCGCGGTGTGCCGGTGGCAAGGCGGATGATGCTGTGCAGCGTCACGCGCTGAGGGCGCATTTGGGTGAACAGGTCGTGGGTCTTTTCCTCGGCCGGGCGCAAAGCGTATTCCTCGGAGTGGTTCTTGATGACGGCATCCACAGTGGGGACGCGCTCGGGGTCGGGGGGCAAAAATTCGCTGCGGCCCTCGGTGTTGGGCAAAAACGGGCTGGAAACATCGGGCTCCTCAGGCTCTTCGGCATCGCCCATGACGTTGCCCATAATGTCGAGGCCAGAATCGAAGGAGAAATTGAACCCACTTAAGATATCGGTGTCTTTCATAGTGTTCTCTCTTTTCTAGTTAAGGTTGTGCTCGCGCAGAAAGGTTTGGCCGCCTACGGTGCTGGGGCATTCGGCGCCCAGCTCGGCTAGAAAGCGGCTGGGGCTGACCATGGCCACCTTCGTTGCGTGCTCGGTTTTATAGCGTGCAGCGGGGATGTGTGCTGCGGTGGCGATTGCTGCGTCAACGCGGGTGAAGCTTGAGATGATCAGGCGCTTGCGTGCTGCCTGCAGGGCGCGTATAAATGCTTGGCGCTGTTGCTCAAGAGCTTCGGCATCGGTGCCCGAGGGCAAAAGGCCGTCAACGCAGGCTGCCATAACCACCATCTCATATGAGCCTTCCAGTGCACCGGTAAGCATGATGGGCATGGTTTCCATCAAGCGTGGCATGGTGGGGTGCTTGATCTGCTCGTTGACGATGCGCCACAAGGCAGCTGCATCCTCAAGGCCATCGGTGTGAAGCAGTGCGTGCGAAAACGCGCTCATCTTGTCGAGCCCCAGGCCGTGAACAAGCGACATGCCTTTGGGGGCGGTTTCGGCAGGGCCTTGTGCGTAGGCCTTCAGCTTTGCAAAGGCATCGAGCTCGGCATCGGTCATGCGCATAACGGGCAAGCACAGCGTGGCCGAGATCTTGCACACATCGCAGGCCTGCTTGATCTGGGCGGCCCAGTTGTAGTTGGGGGCAACAAAAGCGATGTCGCGCGGCTCAACACGTTGGGAAGCAAGCATGCCGGCCACAAACCGAACAAGGTTTGCAATCTCGTCGGTCGGGTCGTGCCACTTCACACACGAAACCTTGGCGCTTATCAGTTGGTTGCTGCTCATCGAGGTGTGCCTATCTGCTCTTAGACGAACGCACCGGTGGTGGTGTCGAAGTTCTTTACAGTGCCGTCGGCAAAGGTCACGCCCCAAAGCGTGTAGTCAACGGTGAAGTTGAAGTCGTCCCAGTCAATCTCTTCAGCCTCGGCGCGGTTGATGGGCGGCAGGGTTGCAGAGTCGGTAGGGGGCACAGCCGTGTTCTCATAGCTTTTTGCCTCTTTATCGGCTTCCAAAATTTCCTCGCGCGTGCGCGTGTCTTCAGCGACGTCTTCAATGTCGCGTGACTCCAACGGCTGGTAAAGGCGCTCAGGGGCATCGGGGTTTTCTTCAACCCAGGCATCCCAAGCTTTTGCGCGCTGCTCCATAAAAGACGCGCTGGCCGGAATCTCAACCTTTACAGCGCTGGCAAGTGTGCCGTTGTTAAGAAGGTCGCGGGCTTGCGTGACGTGCTCAACCAAGGTGTTCTCAACCACGCTTTGAGCATCGGGGTGGATGCGCACGGTGAAGGTCGGGTCGCCTTCCTCGGCAAAGTTCATCTCGACCCAGCGAAAGATCACCTCGGGCAGGCGAATCTCGCGCTGACGATCATTGAAGACCTTCATATTGTTGCCAATTTTGTAGAACATGCTTTTGAGCCAAGGAGCAACCTCTTCGGCCCAGTGCGCGTCGGCGTCTTCATTTTTGGAATAAAGGTACGCGCGTTGGTAAAACTCGATATCCATGCGCAGGATGTGATCAAGCGGGTCTGCATCGGTTGCATCTGCCAGCTCGTGGGTGCGCATCTGGGGTGCACTCACATGCATATAGCAACGCTTGAGCTCCTGCAGGGTCTCGGGTTTTGCCTGCCGGCTGTCTAAATCTAACTCGAGAAAAAATGTTGGTCGTAGCATAAGTTGCTGTGCCTCCTTACTCTTGTGCGGCTGTCCAAGCCAAACCATGGCAGCGAGTATAGGAAGGCATTCATACGGGGAATAATATGAGCCTTATGATTTGCCATATTAAACAGCCTCTATGATGACGTGTGTTGAGATATACGCAGCCGTGTTGCGAAAGCTAGGAGGCGAGCAGCAAATGCCGCGAGTTGAGGAGATGCGGGGCTTTATAGCCCAACTTGAAAGCGACTTTATAACGGTGCACCAGGAGAGGTGCGCATTGGTGCGCAACCGCAATGCCGATTGCTTGCGCTGTTCGCAGGTGTGCACGTCTGGTTGCATAAGCTTTGCAGACGGCGAGCTGAGCATTGACCCCGAAAAGTGCATTGGGTGCGGGACGTGCGCCACTGTTTGCCCAACCTGTGCGCTGGAGGCACATCACCCCAACGATGCGCGCTTGCTGAGCATGTGCAAGAGTGCAGCGGCGGCAAATGCAGAGAAGGTATGCATTGCCTGCTCGCATGCCATACAAGATGTTGAGAGCTGCTACGACTCTGAGCGTGTGGTGCGGGTTGAGTGCTTGGGCCGCGTTGAGGAATCGCTTTTGTGCACGTTGGTGGCAGACGGCTGCAGTGATATCGCGCTGTTTAGCGGCCCATGCGGCGCATGCGAGCATGCCACGGGGCGTGCCATGTGCGAGACCGTGCTTGAGACAACCCAGACCTTGCTTAACACCTGGGGTGTGGCAGCAGACATCCACATTGAGCAGGATATTGCCCAAGAGTTCCTTACACATGAGCCGGTTGAGCTTGACCTTTCAGGCGATAACCCGCAAGACAACGAAGAGATTGTGAGCAATCCATACACCTATATGAAGGTGATGGCTGATGGCACATTGCCGCATTTTGTGCCCGACCGCCGTGAGCGCCTGCTCGATGCTTTGGCGGCGCTGGGTGAGCCAGCAGATGTTGCGCTTGAAACGCGCTTGTGGGGGCATGTCAGCATCGATATGGATAAATGCATGTCATGCCGCATGTGCGCAACGTTTTGCCCGTCGGGGGCAATCGTTAAATTTGATGAAGAGGGCGCAATGGGCATCGAGCATTACCCGGGTGATTGCGTCAAGTGCCGCAGTTGCGAGACCATCTGCCCCAAGGACGCCCTGACGCTGCACGAAGCCATCAATGCCACCAGCCTGCTTTCAGGCACGGTGGATCGCTACGAGATGAAGCCGCTGGAGTTTGAGCGCAGCGGCCCGCACACCATCTGGCATTCAATGGAGCGCTTCACCAAAATCGACCAGGTGTACGAGCGTTAGTCGTCTTCAAGCTCGGTTGTCTCGACCAGCTTGATGAGCTCGGCTTGCGAGTGAACATCGAGTTTGCGATAGATATGGCGCATATGGGTGTTTGCCGTGCCTGCGGAGATATAGAGTTTCTCTTGGATGGCCGCGGAGTTGTGCCCCTTTGCCAGCAAGAACAGCACCTCGGTCTCTTTGCGTGAGAGCAGGTAGCGGTTGGCGGTTGCAATGCATTTGCGCTTAAAGTATGCCTTCTTGGGAACGCCCTCTTCATTTTGGGAGACTTCAGGAGCTTCTTCTTGGAGCGTCTCGGGTTTTTGTGAAGGCTGTTGCGGCTGCTGTGGTTCGGCCTGAGGCTCTTGGATGATTTCGCTTTCAAGGCTGGCATCAGCACTGCCGCCTTCGATTTGGGCGATTGCATTGGGGTATGTCTGCTGCAAGGCTGCGGTTTTTGTAGCGGCTGGCATGTCGATGATGTGCACCAAATCGACAGTTGAGGGCAGAAGGGCCATGCCAATAACAATAAAGGTGAGCATCATGCAAACCATCAGAGGCGAGTTGTCTGTGATGCCGACGTTAAGAACGCCTCCCTCATTGAAGACAAGCGTTGCAATAAGGGTGCCTAAGGCTAAAGACCCGCGGCCAAAACCGAAGGTCAAAAGGGGGCTAAAGCGCAGCTTTTGCGTGGTGTCAGCCAGAAAGATCCACAGAGAGGCCTCCATAATTACATATGCGAAAAACAGGAAGCCGGAGGCCACCACGCTCGGCGCAGCGCTTGGTTCACCAATGAGTAGGGCAACCAGTGCACCTGCTGCTGTGAAGGGGATGAGGATACGCACGATGTTGTTGGGCCCCCATGTCTTGGTGCGCGAAAACAAGATGATGACGCCACAGCCGATGAGGCACGCAAAGATGATGCCGTAGCCATAACTGGTAATGGTGTGCTGCCCAAGCATGACAGCGACTGCTTGGTAGCGGAAGTTACCCACAGCGATGCCCAGCACAAGCAGGGGGAGCACAAAGTAACGTGCAAGTTTTTCCTGCTTTACAGGGATGGAGATATCGGCAAACGAGAATGTATCAACGCTTTTCTTCGAGCACAGGTTGAGCAAATAAGCCTCAAGAAGAGGCAGCACAACACAAATGACAATGGCAAGAAGAGAAGAGATGTCGGCCAGAAACGCTGTAAGAACAAAGAGGATGCCTGCTGTTGCAAACGCCAGCGCTGTCATTGCCGTAATGGAGGGTGTCTCGACCATGCTGAAAGAGATGCCACAGCTGATCAAGAGTAGGGAAGAACCGAGGCCGGAAAGAACGCCCGACAAGACCCCGAGGGGCACTGCTGCTGCAAGATAGGCATCGGCTACGGCCAAAAGAAGCGCCGAAAGCGCCATAAAGAGTGCCGCAATAAAGCGGTTTCTCGCCCGGCGCTTGCGTGAAAAAAGCGTGTGGCGCAGCTTCTGAGAAAAAATCGCATAAGCAAGAAGTGTCAACGCAAAGACAACCAGAGATACAACAAACACCCACGTGTTGTGTTCCCCGAGGTTGGGGTAAAGCATCTGCGAACCGTTGAACATCAGAAGAAACATCCATGCCATGTGGCACCCATAGGCGCCTATCAGCTCAATAGAAAGCGAATCGATGGCAAAGCCAGTTTCCTTTGAAGCAGTTTCTGTCATGGGTACCTCCCCTTAGGCTTCATTGACAGGCCTCAATCTTTCCCCTCGGGTGGGTATGATAGCAACTTATGAGCAGACACATGAGCTGCGAGAGGCAAAAGCATATTTGCCATATGATGCCAAATCCACAAATCATAAAGGTGCTATGAAAAGCATATGCACGCGCACATCTAGCATCTTGAGGCGTAAATGAAGCGCCCAGTGCCAAAGGGGTAGCTGCGAAAGCGCAAAGCAGCTTTGGACAGGATGCATTGTGGGGCTTCACCTTGTTAAGAGAGACGTTAGAGAGAAAGGTGGAGATCTATGGCACTGCTTACGATGTCTCGTCGCAACTTTGTTAAGGCGATGGCCGTCACAGGCACTGCCGCCGTGGTCGCCGAATCTGCCCTGGGAACCCAGAAGGGTTTGGCGGAGACGGAGGACACTGCAGCTGGTGAGGTTACCCATGTTCGCACCTGTTGCCGTGCATGCGGCAAGGTTGAGTGCGGCGTGTGGGTTACCGTGCAAGACGGTAAGGCCATCAAGGTTGAAGGCGACGAGTCGGCCCCTCAGAGCCGTGGCCACTGCTGCGCAAAGTCGCAGTCCTCGCTGCAATGCGCCTATCACCCCGACCGTTTGCGCTACCCCGTCAAACGCACCAACCCCAAGGGTTCCGACGACCCGGGTTGGCAGCGCATCACGCTTGACGAGGCCTTCACGCTTACAGGCGAGGGCTTGGGCGAAGTCGTAGACAAATATGGCGGACAATCTATCTTTGTTATGTGCGGCACTTCGCGCGTTTGGTCCCTTGGGCCTTATCAGGGCATGAAGCAGCTGTTTGGCACCCCCAATGCTCACCTGGCATATCAGGTCTGCAAGGGCCCGCGCCACTTTGCAGGCATCATGACCGACGAGATGGGCTCTCCGTGGATGGAAGTGGAGCAGGAACCGCTGGTTTATTTGCAGTGGGGCACCGCAGTCGAGTATTCCAACTACGACACCACCAACCGCACCATCTCCGATGTTGCACCGCACGCTAAGTACCACATCGATGTTGACCCCCGCGTTACCCCCATCGGCAAAGAGGCCGATGTGTGGCTGCCGCTGCGCCCTGGCACTGACGGCGCTATGGGCCTGTGCTGGATCAACTGGATTATCGAAAACGAGGCCTACGACGACACCATGGTGCGCCGCTGGTCGAACGCTCCGTTCCTGTACAGCGATGAGAAAAAGAAGCTCACCACCGGCTGGCTGCCTGAGGGCAACGGCGGCATCGACATCAAGACCGCCATTTTGACCGAGGCTGATATCAAGGAAGACGGCAAGTATTACCGCTTCTTGGTTTGGGACGAGGCCAACAAGCGCATCACTTATTGGGATGCTTTGGAGGGCAAGTGGGAGGGCGAGACTCACAAGGTTCCCACCACGGGTTCCTACATCGCTCACCCGCTGACGGGCTTGATTGCCGATGGTTGGCTGCCTGATGAGTCTACCTGGGCAGACCCGGCAGACTCTTCTTATGATGACTACTGGGATGCAGACAACGCCAAGGGCGCAACGACCAACCCGCTGGGCAAGCCCAAGAAGCCGGCACTGCACACCGAGCAGAAGGTCACCTTGCTGGACGGCACCACTGTTACGGCTCGCACCGTTTGGGATGCTTTCTACGATTTGACCAGCCAGTACGACTTGGCCACTACCGAAGAGATCACCGGCGTTCCGGCCGACAAGATTGAAGAGGGCGTCAAGCTCTACACCACCCGCATCGACCCGCGTCGTGGCAACGGTGGCGTGCACTTCCAGCTGGCAACCGACCAAAACGGCAACTCCATCCAGAACTGCCGCACCCTGCAGATCCTGAGCTGCATCACTGGCAACTCCGACGAGCCTGCTGGCAACCGCGGTTCCTGCAAGAGCCAGTTTGACGGCAACCCGGGCCGCTCCAACATGCAGGCCGCTACCGAGTACGACGAAGACAAGCGCCTGACGTGGCCTGGCCGCGACTACAGCCTCGACGAGGTTGCACAGCACATGCTCGACTTCATTCAGTACCTCAAGGAAGAGACCGAGAAGAACCCCGAGGCTCACAAGTCTCAAGGTGTCATCAGCTATCTTAAATATGATGGCTCCGAGGGCACTTCTACGCAGAAAGACGGCCTGTTGGCCCGCTACTGCTACACCCAGGAAGACCACGAGCGCGATGCAGCCAATGTTGTGGGTGAGGTCATCCGCAGCGACGATATGGACACCGCACGCATCATTGCAGCCCGCATGGGCGGCGCAATGCGCAACTCCAAGCACTGGCCCAACCCCTCCACAATCTTTGTGCGCCAGGCAGGCCAGGTTGACGCTGCTCGCTTCCCGCTGAACCGCTACTGGGCACGCTGGGCAGACTCCAACACCATTTGGGATGGCTGCCTGCAAGACAAGGAAGCCGATGGCACCGACAGCCCCGTCAACTGGGACTTGGCCATGGGCGCTCTGGGCCGCGAGAACAAAGACCTTGGCACTGGCTACAACGTCAAGGAGACCCCGTATAAGATGCACGGTGGCGTTTGCCAGTCTGGTGACATCATGAACATGGGCAACATCGCCCGTGCATGGGACGCCACCACTCAGCTGGACTTCTTCGCCGATATCAACCTGTGGTTCTGCCCCAACAACGGCAACGCCGACATCATCTTCCCGTGCCAGCACTGGATGGAGATTGACTCCACCCGCGTGTCTCAGGGTTCCGGCGGCATGTTTGGTTGCTGCTGCCAGGCCATCGAGCCTCCGGGAGAGACCATCTACGACCCCGACTGGAACTGCGGCATGTATAAGTGCATGGGTGTGCCCTGGAACACCAAGGACACCGCTGCCAATGGTGCTGAGAACTTCAACTACACCTTCAGCTGCGAGACCAACATCAAGAAGTGGACCAAGAATCTTGAGGGCACCAAGCTGGGCGAGCTGTATGCCAAGGCCCAGACCGACCCGAGTGCTGTCAGCTGCCTGTGGCCGGATCACTCCCGCATCCTCAAAGACAATGTCGATGCATGGAAGACCCACACCTGGGCAGATGCCGACGGTCTCCCTGGCGGCCCCACGTGGGAGCAGGCCAAGGAATGGTTCACCGAGCACGGCTGGATGGATTGCCGCTACTGGCACCCCGAGCGTTGGGGCACCTTCCGCCGTCACGAGATGGGCTGGCGCAGGCAGCAGGGCGGCTTCAACTTGTTCCCGCTGCTTGACTTCCACCCGGGTTTCATGACCGCATCCGGCCTCATCGAGATCTGGTCGCTGGTGTGCGAGGCCTACATCTGCAACACGGGCACCGTCGATGACTACCTGACTGCCGAGGAGAAGGCCGACCCGACCACTGCACGTTGGGCATCTTCCGACATCGAGGCATTCCAGGGTACCGACGACCGCTTCCCGGTCTACCGCGAGCCAACCGATTCCCCGGTTGCCAAGCCCGAGCTCTATGATGCAGAGAAGGTCGACGAGGCAGACGACACCTACTTCATGAATCCGAACTATGCGGACACCTTGAAGAAATACCCCGACAACAGCTTCTTGATGACCACCGGTTCACGTCAGCCAACGTACTTCCACTCCGAGCACAGGCAGCTGCCGTGGTGCCGCGAGGTCTGGCCTTCACCGCGTATCGAGATGAACCCGGCCGATGCTTCCCGCTTGGGTCTCAAGCAGGGCGACTGGGTCTGGATTGAGACTCCGTGGGGCAAGGTCCGCGAAGTTTTGGACCTGTACTACGGCATCAGCGAAGGCGTTGTCAACGCCAACCATGCATGGTGGTTCCCCGAGTTCGACACTGCATCTCACGGCTTTGAGCTGGTCGGTATCAACTGCGTCAACGACCCGTATGGTCAAGACGTTGTGGCAGGCTGCGCAACCATGCGCTCCACGCCGACTATTGTCTACAAGGCGACGGCTGACAACTCACCGTTTAACAACCCGGTTCCGTGCGACCCAGACGGCAACGAGTGCATCCACGATGCATCTGACCCGCGCCTGAAGCAGTGGCTCTCCGACGCAAGCGGCTTGCGCAAGCGCTTCGAGGGCGAGAACGAGTGGACCGGCATCGAAGATTTCTATGCGAATGAGAAGAAGGAGGCAAGCAATGGCTAGGATGGCAATCATCACCGACCTGAACCGCTGTGTCGGTTGTCAGGCATGCTCTGCCGCCTGCAAGATCATCAACGGCGTCAAGCCTGGCGAGTTCTATATCAAGACCTTGCGCATTGGGCCTACCCCCAAAGAGGACGGCAGCGGCCAGTGGCCTGATGTGGAGATGTACTTCCTCCCCATCCAGTGCCAGCACTGCGAGAACCCCGAGTGCGTGAAGGTGTGCCCCACCGGTGCTTCTATGAAGTATGAGAACGGCACCGTTCAGATCGACAAGGAGAAGTGCATCGGCTGCCAGTTCTGCGTTATGGCGTGCCCCTATGGCGTGCGCTACCTGAACGAGGAAGAGGGCGTCGTCGAGAAGTGCACCCTGTGCTATCAGCGCACCAACGACGGCTATCTGCCTCAGTGCGTCATGCAGTGCGGCTCCCGCGCTCGTTACTATGGCGACCTAGATGAGGGCATCGAGTCTTTCGAGGCACCGGCCCCGACCCACGACTTGGCAACAGGCTACGACGACATGTGTGCAACCCGCACCAAGCTCATCGACTGGGTTGAGGACTTCGACCCCGAGACCGATATCTATCATCTGACCGACGTGGGAAATGGCCCCAACATCAGCTATCTCCTCCGCAACCGCAAATGGCAGGGAGAGGAGTAAACCATGGAACTTCAATGGCCACTTATTATCTTCACCACGTTCATCTCGTGGTCTGCTGGAATCTTTGGCGCGCAGGCGTATTTCAAGATGCGCGGGCGTGCAGAGGATAAACCCCAGCTCATCGCATTGATTGCATCCGTTGTGGTGCTCGCTGTTGGCGGCGTTGCAGTACTTTTGCACCTGGCTCGCCCGCTGCACATCTTCAACGGCTTTGGCAACCCGACCTCCGGCATTACCCAGGAGCTCATCGCCATCATCGTGCTGTTCATCTTCATGGTGGTTTACTTCGCACTGCTGCGCCGCAACGGTGCTGAGAAGATCCCCAGCTGGCTGTGCGTTGTGGTGCTCATTGTGGGCGTCGTGCTGGTCTGCGTCATGGGCCACAGCTACATGATGCCGTCTCGTCCCGCATGGGATAGCGTCTTCCAGCCGCTGTCTCTGGTTGGTTGCGGCATTGGTGCTGGCGTTGCGACGATGGCAGTTGTGGAATCCATCAAGTCTGAGGTTGGCGAGTTCACCAACAAGGCAACGCTGATCGCTCTGATTGTCAACGCTGTCATCCTGGTGGTCTACATCATCGCTCTGGCTGTTTCTGCTGGTAGCTTGACCAGCGTGCCCTATTGGTTCGACCCGACGTCGCCGACGCTGGATGTTACCGCAGCTGAGACCTTTAGCGTCTTCTCTGCAAGTGGCATCGGCTTCACGCTCGGCTCCGTCATCACCGCAGTTGCTGCAGTGGGTGCCTGGTTCATGGGCAAGCGCACGGGTAACTACAAGGTGTGGGGCATCGTGGCAGTTGTCCTGGTGCTCGCAAGCGCCATGCTGCTTCGCTGCCTGATGTATGCCATGGGCATCACCGTCTATCCGTTCTTCTCTAACTAATGGTTTAGCGGCATAAAGCTCAAGAAGGGCTGCAAGGGGTTCTCCCTTGCAGCCCTTTGCTATTAGCGTCTTTGGTGCATGGTAGAATGCCAAGGCTGGCTGCAGGGTTTAGCGCCGTGTTTCGCAGGAGGCCCGATTGTGCGCACAACAAGTGATATGAGCTGATAGGTTTGGCTGAGTTTGACCGCACAAAAAATGCTGCACGCAACCTTGCCTTTGGGGCCCTTTTAAAGGTCTACCAACTCATCATGCCGTTCATCATGCGCACCTGCATGATCTATTTCATGGGGGTTGAATACCTCGGCCTTGATACCTTGTTTGCAAGCGTGCTGCAAGTGCTCAACCTGGCTGAGCTTGGCGTGGGCTCTGCCATGGTCTATTCCATGTATCGCCCCATTGCCGAAGATGACCACCCCACAATCTGCGCTTTGCTGCGTTTGTACCGCATTCATTACCGCATCATCGGCATCGTGATTCTCGTGTGTGGCTTGGCACTCACCCCGGCCATTCCCTATCTGGTGAAGGGCAATATCCCCGCCGAGCTCAATATCTATGTGCTGTATTGGATAAACCTCGGATTCACTTCTTTGAGCTACTGGCTTTTTGCTTATAAGAACAGTCTGCTACAGGCATACCAACGTGCCGATGTGGTGAGTAAGGTGAGCATCGGCACTTCAACGCTTCAATATGCACTGCGACTCTTCATCATCTTTGTGTTGAAGGACTACTATCTCTATATTTTGGCCACTCTGGCAGCCCAGGTGCTGACCAACGTTGTATGTGCAGTTTGTGCAACACGGATGTTTCCGTACCTCAAACCTGCCGGCAGCCTTGCCCCTGAAGAACGCAAGGCGATTAGCCGCAGGATCCGGGATTTGTTTACCGCGCGCATTGGTGGTGTGGTGGTCAACTCAGCAGACACCATCGTGATATCGGCCTTTTTGGGTCTGTCGATGCTGGCGGTCTACCAGAATTATTTCTATGTTGTCACCGCTGTGACGGGCCTGCTTGGGCTGATCTTTTCGGCTGCATTGGCCGGCATTGGCAACAGCCTCGCCACGGAGCCGAAGGAAAAGAACTTCCGCGATCTTGAGCGCCTGACGTTTGCCGTTGCTTGGCTGGCAGGCGCTTGCGTGTGCTGTATGTTGTGCCTCTATCAGCCCTTTATGGAGGTTTGGGTTGGGGAGGCGTTGATGCTTGAATACCCGGCTGTGGTGTTTTTCTGCCTCTACTTCTACATCCAAGAAATCAACACGTTGCTCAACACTTATAAAGACGCCGGAGGCATTTGGCACAAAGACCGCTTTAGACCGCTCGCGGTGAGTGCGGCAAACCTCGCCTTGAACCTCGTGCTGGTGCAGTTCTGGGGTGTTTATGGTGTGCTGGCCTCAACGTTTTTGGTGACGCTTGTTATTGGCATGCCGTGGCTGCTTTTCAACCTGTTTACCTGCTTGTTTGAGTGGGAGTGCTTGAAAGGGTATGTGTGCGCAATCGCAAAGTTTGCCGCTGCGGCGGTTGTGGCAGCCGCTCTTTGCGTCTTCGTGTGCAGCGTGGCTGGCCTGAGCGGCTGGTGTGCCTTAGGGTTTAACCTCGTGGTTTGCCTGGTCGTGCCGAACGCGTTGTTTTTCGTGCTGTTCAAAAAACGCCCTGAGTTTGCGTATCTGGCTGCACTGGCAAACCGGTTTACCTTCGGCAAGATTGGCCCGCTGCAAAAATGGGCAGGCAAAGAGTAGCAAGCGGCGTGGCAGGTTGCAGCGAAGGGCTACAGTTTGCGTATCTGAGGGATTGATGCGCCTGCGGCTACAGCGCGCATGAAGGCAGCGTAGTTGGCATGGGGCGGCACGCTTTGGCCAAGTGAGGGGTTGCCGCGCAACACGTCCTCAAAGGACGCAGGCCCGTGCTCGGTGGCCGGAAGAATTGCTGCAAGCGCCTCATCGCCTTTAGAGGTATTGGCCAAAACCGCTGATATACCCTGCAAACAGTCCACCTCGGGGTGAAGGGCAGAAAAGCCCCAGAAATCACCAAGGGTGATATCGCTGCCGCAGCGAAGTTTGGCGGGGCACTCAAAGCATGAGGGCCTGAGCGCCGCGTTTTGCAGGAAGGCCTTCATGTAGCCGTCGCGCTCAAAGGGTGTTGTCTCAACAGCGCTGCCACCTGATTGATAGACGACTGAGTAGCTCTCCCAACTGGGCGTTTTGCAGCGGAAGTTAACGGAGTCGAGGGAGCAACCCAGCTGCGTTTGCTTGTGCTCAAGCCACTCGCGCCACAGCTTGGGCGAGGGCACCCCGTGGCACACGACGTCAACGAGCAGCAAATGCTCGGTTGGAGTTGCGGTTGCGTGCAAGTATTTGGAGACACCTGCAACCTGGCACGCTGTGCCCGAAAAGATCACAGGCAGTCCTGCCGCAAGATCTGCGGCGAGCGCACGGTAGACACTGACCGGGATGGTGCTCTGAACATACTTTGACTGCATGATTTTTTTGAGGGCAGCTGGTGTGGCGGCGCGCATGTGCTCCACGCGTTTGCAACCATCGGCGAATACTGCGCCATACACCACGCCTCCGCGTTCAAGGGTCTGCTGTGCAAGCATGCCAAAGATGCCGCCTGACGAGGACTTTTGCTTGTGGGCAGCGTCTTTGGCTGCAGCCCAATAGACGTTTGGGCGCATGGAACAACCGGGCTGGGCAAGGGCAGGGCAGACTGTGCGGCAGGTGCCACAACCGGTGCAGGAGTGAGCGTCCACGGATGGAATTTGAAAGCCCGCGGCGTTTTCCTCAAGCGTTATGCAGCTGGTTGGGCAGCTGGCTGCACAGGCGCCACAGCCGCAACAGCTCGCATCCAGGTCAACGCAAGGTGCGGGCTCATCAATGCTCATAGCAGCCAATGCCTCGCGCAGCCAGGTTAGGCTTGCAGCGCGCTCCGTTTCTAGGCGCGCGTCTATGTTGGCCCAATCGCATTCCCACACGGCATTCCAGCTGAAGACGGGGCCATTTGCGCGGTGGTCTTCAATGCCAAACATGCGGGCGAGGGTGTCAAACCTGCACGACATGTCGCACACACCCTTCTCCTGGCGCTCATATATGGCGAAGGGCCGTTTGAACAGAATGGAAAACACGGCAGCGTGAAAGCTATCGGCACAGACCAGCTGGCTGTGGTGGATGAGCCACAGAAATTCTGCTGGCCCCACGGGGAGCTCTGTGTTGCGTAGGTCAATTATGTGCAGTCCGCGTTCGGTGCATACCTTGTCAATGTGTTCTGAGTTCGCGTCCTCACCGAGCACATATTTCAAGCAAAACGGCTCGTCAATGCCGCTTATCTCTGGGCGGCGCTCGAGAGCCTCCCAGTCTTGGGTAGCCAGAAGCATTGTGGGGTCAAGAACCACCTGGGCCTTGGCGCCGCAGAGCTTGTAAACGCACTCCGCCCCAGCATCTTCCCGCACTGAAATAGTGTTTGGGGCAAACTCCGCAAGCCAGGTGGCGTAGGCTTCTCTCCATTCGCGTGTCATAGCCTCATAGGTCAGGCCAAAGCTTGCCGCGTAGGCCAACTTGCGGGCTCCTGCAACGCCGGTGGCACACTGGGCACCGTCTGTTCGGGCACCCACCTCCCAGGAAAGATTCCAACACTGATCGCTGCCGATGACAAAGATGCCGCTGCGCGCTGAGACGGCGGCGGCGTCTGCAGCATAGATGCTGGGGATGTGTTGGGCGGTGAAGCTCGCAAACAGAGGGAGGCGGTTATCGGGCAGTGTGGGGCTGCCTGAGCAGATTCCCTTAACCGTGCGCCATATCTTGCCTGCTGCGCGCCTCCACAGAGGTGGCGTTTGAGAGCCGCCCGAAATCTGCAGCGATTCTACGCGGGCATCTTCGCCAAGCTCGCGATGCAGCACCTGGTGCAGGGCATAGGCCTGCAGGCGGTTTCCATAGTTCGGGCTGTTGATGGATATGACGTTTGCGCGCGTCATAGGTGTTGGCGTGGCCTTTCCGCTGTGGCTGTTTTCGTGCAGCAATGGTACTACACGGGCTTTTGGGGAGGGGCGGTTTCATATATTTGATTTGGGTATGTTTTGCATATAAATCCCAAAATTATTAAAAAATAATTGCAAAAATACACAAAAAGTGGGGCATTATCCCAAGGGATTTTGCCCCACTTAATATTTATAGCTACTTGCCTTCTTTTTCGGCGCGAAGCTTTTGAGCGGCCTCGTAGCGGGCTTTGCACAGGTCGTCCCAGTGCGGCATGGGCGCCATCACTTCAACCATGTTTGCCAGTACGCCGGGGATATCGATGTTTTGCGGGCACATGGCGCTGCAGGCGCCACAGGCCAGACACTCTGCTGGGCGCTTGTCTTGCGGCAGTGCATCTATACGCATGCCAACGTTAAAGCTGGGGGCCACGCGCACCTCATTGGCAAGTTCCAGCAAGTAGGGGATGTCCAGCTCAAGCGGGCAACTGCTGCAGCAATAGCGGCAGGCAGTGCAGGGCACGCTGTCTTTCATGCCTTCAGCAACGCCCATCAGCAGCTCATCCTCGTCGGCGCTTAGGGCTTGGCCTTCCTCGAACAATGCGACGTTTTCGCGTAGCTGCTCCATGCTGGAAGAACCGGTGAGCACCACGGTTGAGGGCTTGCCGATCTGCCATTGCAGTGCCCAAGCGGCAGCACTGCGGCCCGGGGCTGCGGCCTGCATTTTTGCGGCTGCATCGTCGCTTACCTTGCAAAGGGCACCACCGCGCACTGGCTCCATGACCCACACGCTCAAGCCGCGCTCTTGCAACATCTGCACCTTCTGTTCGGCGCTTTGCAGCGTCCAATCCAGGTAGTTCATCTGGATCTGGCAAAACTCCATGGCATCTCCTGCAGCGTCCAAAAACTGCTCCATGCACTCGAGGCTACCGTGGGTGGAAAAGCCCAGGTGTTTGATGCGTCCGTTGCGCACTTGCTCGGCAAAGTAGTCAACGATGCCCCAGCGCTCGTCCAGATAGACGCTCAAGCTGCGCTCATACACGTTGTGCAGCAAGTAGTAGTCGAAGTAGTCCACCTCGCACTTGCGCAGCTGCTCTTCAAAGATGTCGGCCGGGTCGTACTCAGCGGCAATCTGGTGGCCCGGGTACTTGGTGGCCAGCCGGTAGCTTTCCCGCGGGTAGCGCTTCAGACTCTTCGCCAACACGATTTCGCTTAGGCCATCATGGTAGGGGTAGGCCGTGTCGAAGTAGTTGATGCCGTGGTCCATGCAATAGGCCACCATCTCATCGACCTGCGCCTCGTCAATTGCGCCGTCCTGCGTCTGAGGCAGGCGCATAGCTCCAAACCCCAGCCGTGACAAGCGGTCGTCCTTAAAGTTCGCATATAACATACATGCCTCCTTCTCAACTGCCACACAGTCTATTCGCTTTCGCGAAAAGGAAGAAACACGCACAAAAAATTCCCTCAAATTTCTCATCAAAAAAACGAACAAATGTACGGTACAATCAAGCCGAGCTAAAGAAGGCTAGCCGGC
>R11__coassemble_343_pt1 | contig 32004 bp, 17 predicted proteins | sample R11__metabat2_low_PE_020 | metagenome-assembled genome bin R11 | reverse complement strand
GCACAAGCATCAGCAGGCCAACAGCCCACGCAACGCCATGCACCCAGGAGTTGTCAACGTCAATTGTTTTATCAATAGCGGAGTCCACATTGTTCATAACTTGATAAACGCGGTATTGCTTTCCCGTGTCAGCGTTTTCGTTTGCAGCATCACCCGAGCCTGCATCAGAGCTGCCACCTGCTTCGCTGTTGGAATAGCCAGCTTGCCCATTGGAGCTGTTGGTTTGCCCGTCAGAGTTTGAGCTGTTGGCGCTCGTGGAGCCGCTGCCCGTGGCACTATTGCCGCTGCCGGAGCCAGAACCGCTGCCGTCGCCGCTACCGGAGCCATCACCGCCGGAGCCGGAGCCGCCGTCACCGCCGGAACCGCCACCGCTGTCGTCACCGCCAGAACCGCCACCGCCATCATCGTAAGACGGTGGGTTCAGCTCGACTTCGATTTTGGTCATCCACTTCACCGAGTATTGGGCGTTGCCCCCGACCGGCGAGCCGTCGTCATTTGCAGCCGCGCCAATCACCAAACGGAAGCGGGCGCCATCGGTCATGTAGCCTTGGTTTTCGTAGTAGCTTGTGTCGGCATTGAGTGTGTCGCCCTTGGCACGATACGACGTCAACGCAACCATGGGCGCAACTGCGGTTTTGCCGCTATAGCGAATGGCCGCTTCACCGTCTAAGTTGGGGTAGTAGTAGCGCGCCTGGAAGAAGAACTCCCTGCTTTCAGCCTTGCTATATTGATCCAGCTCAGAGGTGAAGTAGAGCGCCTTGATATCCTCAAGATTGATGCCCGTTTCGCTGCTGATTTCGTAGCCACCGTTCTCGCTTTTCTTCACACCCATGCTGTGCAAAATGTCAGCCAGGCTCACACCATAGGCCAAGGTGGTGTACCACTCGCCGCTGCTGTTGTATTCGGTATAGCGCGCGTAGGTCTTGGTGTAGTCGTTTTCCAGCTCATCGAGGGTGATGACCTTTGCCTCTAAGTCGTAGCGCACGCCTTGGTAGTAATAGAACGGCTGGATGGTCAGCATGTCCTGAGGGTGAGCGTCGGGCTCGTCGGGGTCATCAGGGTTGAAAAAGCACAGCTTAAACGAGGCCTTTTGGCTTCTGTCACCGCTGCCCCACGTGCAATAGACATAGCAGGTGCCATACATCTGGCTGCGGGCGTTGATATAGCCGCCGTCAGCTTCAAGCGCTGCAACCGTTCCATCGTCAAGCGTCCACTCAAGGTCGCCCACGTCAGACGCTTGCGAAGATAGTGTGCCATCCTTTGTGGAATAGGTGGTTGTTTGCCCGCTTGCAGGGTCGGTTACCTCAACGTTTGCATACAGTTTGACCGATGCGGTAGCCGCATCCTGTGTTACTTCAATGCGCGAGCCCACCGGTTCATCCCCGCTATCGGTCACCTGATACAGCGTGATGCCAGAGACATAACGCGCCGTGGATTGCCCCGAGACGTCCAAATGGAACGCGGCCGAGACATCTGAGCCGTCTATTGTGCACGTCAAACTGATATCGCAGCTGCCGTCTGCCACGGGGGTTATAAGCCCGCTGCTGGCATCGATATGCGCAACCGCTTCATCGCTTGTGGCCCAGCGAGGGTTATAGCTCGACACGCCCTCAGTGGTATCAGCGTCGCCTGATGAGCATTCAAAATCTGCCAACGCGCCCAATTGCACCGTGCCCAAGCCCTTAATTTTGTAGGTGGGCATCGATTCTGCATCGTCATAGGAAGCCGCAAGCGGCTCGCGATATATTGCATCCTGGTCGATCTGTTGGTCTTGTGCGTCATAGAGCACGCCGCCCTTTTGAGCAAGGTTGACCTCAAGGGCTAAAAACTGCCAATCATGCACATGGTCTGCAGCATAGGCAGCCGTGACAGCCCGCAAGGGGCTGAAGTAGCAAATGACAACAGCGAGGGCCAGCAAGACGCGGGCAAAGCGCAGGCCCGCGTCTTTAGCTGGTGTCGTATGTTTTCTCATAAAAGTCATCATCTGCTTTATGCACAAACTCCCGTAGGGCTACTCCTCAGGCATGATCAAAGTAATGCTGCACACATTGCTCACGAGGCGTTTGCCAGCAAAAGCGTTCTCATAGCCATCAACAGAGCCCCACACCAGGCGTGGTGTGCACTTTGTATCTGCGTTCTTAACGTTGTCGGCTTCGGTGTCGGATGCAATAGTGGTGGTAGTCGATGACATCTCGGTCAGCGACAAGACCGCCGGTACCTCAACAGCGCCTGTGCCCAAGTCGTCTATGGAAGTCGCATTGGGGTACCACAGGCCGTGTTCGAGTTGGCTATAGGTTGCCTCACACGGGAAGTTGTCGGAGGTGTTGAACACAACAGAGCTGCTGGATACATATTCCTCGCCAACGCCGCAGTAGTCCAAAAGCTCAGAAACCTTAACGTAGGTTGCCGCGGTGTCAACCATGACGCTATCGTTTTTGTCATAAACACCCGAGACAGGATCTCCACTGCTTTCGAGCGCTTCAAACTCGCTCTTGGTGAGCGTGGTAACCGTTGTAATGTCGCTGCCTTTCTGCAGGTAAACCGTAAAGTACGGGATGACATTGAACTGGGCGCTATAGGTGCCTGTCAACCGGCCAGTGGCTGTTGCGGTAATGGTTGCCGTATAGGTGCCGGCAGCAGAAATGACCGCAGGGTCGGTGGTGACGGTGTAGTCAGCGCCTTCCTCAAAGGTGATGCCATCGTTTTTGGCAGTGCGAACCGTAACATTCGGGCTCAGCACATCAGATGTCTGGGTAACATCCGCAACGATGACGCGCTGGCCGCCCATTTTAACCAGGTCATTTATGTCGGCCTTGATGTTGAACGTTGCCGAATTTGTGCCCGTGTAGTCGCCGCCATCAACAGCCGTAACCGTTGCCGTTGCAACGCCACAGCTCGGGTCGACGTTGTCGGAATAGGTCACCGTGTAAGCATCAGACGGCACTTCTTGGCCGTTAAGCACCACTGTCACTTGCGGCTCAACATGTGCGCCATTCCACTTGCCATCGGCAACCGTCACGGTCGCGTCGGCAAGATCAGTGCTAGCAGGCTTAAACAGCTTGTTCGACCAATACCAATAGCCATAGATTGCGGCGCCAAGCGTGTTGAGATGTTCTGCAGATCCCACCTTGCTCTTAGTGGCATTAACAGCGCTGTTTGCATAGGCTAGCGGGCAATATGTGGCCGTGTAGGTGGTTTTGCCATCTGCAACCGTAAAGCTGTGGGTTGCGTTGAGGTCGGCAGCAGCGATGCCGGCAGCCTCGATGTAATAGGTGTTGTTGCTCTTGTTGAGCTGCGGCTCAACACTTGCACCGTCGACCGTGAACGTCAGGCTGCTGACGTCTGACGTTGCGAAATACAAACGCACGGCCGTGTTGCCTTCCAGCAGCAGCGTCGCACCCTTATAGCTGACGCCTTCAGGCAGCGTGCCCTGCGTGCTTGCTTCGTAAGCTTCAGGCAACGCCGCACGGGCCTCTTCAACGGTGAAGAGCAAATCCTGAGCAACCGGGGTGCCCGCGTTGAAGTAAACCTGGGATGCGCTTGCATAGGCCATGGTTGCCTTGGCGGTGTTAACAACCGTCTCGTCGGAAGAAGTCTCGGCAAGTTCCTCGAGATAGGAAACAACAGAGGAGGTGTAGCCATCCTCAAGTGCAGCCCCCTCGCTGTTTACCAGCGGGATATTTTGGCCTGCTGCCGTAGCAAGCGTCAGCGTGTACTCATCGCCCATGTTCTTGGCGTTAACCGCAAAGCTGACCTTGTAGCAACCGGCGTACTCACCCTTCTCAACCGGAGTAAGCTCGCTTAAATCGATGGTGGCAACCGTTTCGCCACTATGGGTGACGGTGGCAACGCTTGTGGCGTCGTCTGTCTTGAGATAGACGTTATATTCAACCTGCTCATTGAGGGATGCCGAGCGCCCGGCGACCTCAGCCGCTGCAGCAGGCTCAGGCTCCTGCCAGCTCAACACCGGGTAACCATTGTTGATGGAATAGGTGTCTGCAGCAAAGGCGCTGCCCAAGCCAGCCAGCACCTCTGCGCCCTTCATAGCGTCATCGCTAACCGCCTGGGCGGAATTGGTGATGGTGGCCGAGCCAGTGCTGTAAAGAGTGTAGGCGTTGCTGCCCGTGTAGTAGCCACTAAAGGTAAAGGTGGGGTTTTTCGTAGCAGCATTGGCACCCACAAAGACGGTGCCGATCAGGCCATTCGCATTCTTATCGCACGAGGTCTTGCCAACGTTATAGCAGTTAGTGAAATCCACCTTCGTGGTGCAGTTGGTCACATTGGGCGTGTAAGCATAACCAAGGATGCCGCCTGCACCTTCCTGAGCACCGTCCGTTCCACTGTTCGTAACGGCGCCGGTGTTATAGCAGTTCTCGATGGTCAGATCGTTTTTGCCGCTGCGGCCCATGATGCCGCCAACGCCATTGTTCTTGGCGGTACCGTTGACCGCACCGGTGTTATAGCAGCCAGAGATGGTCGTTGAGCCAACTCCCATGGCGCCGCCATAGTTACAGGCATGGATGCCACCGCAAACATTGCCGGCGGTAATATCTGCAACATTGGAGCAATTCTTGATGCCCAAGTTGCAATAGCCGGTGTTGTAGCAAAGAATGCCTGCAGCATAGCCCGTCGAGGTGACAGCCGCTTTGTTGAAGCAGCTCTCAATGTTGAGCGTTGTTGTGAGCGTGGAGCTGTTGTAGGCATAACCCAAGATGCCTGCCACATAGTTACCGCAGCCATTGATGACACCCAAGTTGGTGCAATTCGTGATAGTGGCGTTTGTGGCTTCATAGCAAACGCCAGCAACCGGGGTAGCGTTGGTTGTGCCATAGGCAAGCTTGTCTGCAGCGGTAACCGTCGTGACAGCTGCTGCATTGGTGACATTATCCAGCTCCAACGTGCCGTAGTAGTCATAAGCCACCACCGCAGCAACACCCATTTGAGAGGCCGTGGAAGAAACGCTACCGTCAACCGTCAAGTTTTTGATGGTGGTTGTTGCGTCATAGGACTGTGCACCGTCAACCTTTGCCTGGCCCGTGTTGCCCACAACGCCAAATAGACCCATATAGGTGCCGGTGTAGGGGTTGATCAGCGAGGTCTGCTCAGCAGTCGCGAAATAACGCAGGTCGAGGCTGTCGAAGGCATTGCAATCCATCCCTAACGTGATGGTGTGATTGTCGCCGTCGAAGCTGCCCTTAAAGGAGCTGTACCAGCAGGTGTAGCCCGCCTGGGTGGTGCCATCGTTGAGCGTGAGCTCATAGGGTGTGTGCGCCAGATAGACGCTCACGCCGATAGGCATAACTTGCGGCTCAGCATCTGTCTTGGTTGCCGCATCGATATCGCAGGTCACCTTGTAGCTTGCGGTGCTGTAGTTCTCGTCCAGCAAAAAGACCTCGTGGGCAAGGAACTGGATGTCGTACTTGCTAGAGATGAGGTACGGGTCGGCAGCGGTGCCAGAACCCTTCAAGCTCTTGGATGCATCCGTGATGTTGAACGTGGTGGAGTTGCTGCCCGTGATAGGGCTGCCATCAGCGGGAAGCACCGTGGCAGTAGCCACGCCGGCAGCATCGTTGTTGGAATACTCAACCTTGAAATCTGTACCTTCAATGAGGCTGTTGCCGTTTTGGTCTGTCACATAAATGCTAGGCGTGACGGCGCTGTCCTTATCGCCGGGGTAGCGCCACTGGTTGGGAACTGCTGCCACCGTCATATCGCCCAAATCGATAGAGGTGATATTGAAGTTGGCAGCGGCCAGCGAGCCCTCATAGCGGCCCACGCCATAGACATAGGCCTGGGCGGTGCCCACGTTGACATTGTTTTCGTAATACACCAGGTAATCAGTACCGTAATTCAAGGTTTCGCCATTGAGCGTGACCGTCACATCAGGCGTGACGATCTGGCCGGTGTAGCTTTGGTCTGCAATGGGAGCAACCGTTGCACCCGAGATGTCAAGCGTGGACAAACCAGCCTGCCAGAACAAAACAGGGTAGCCATTGTTGATGTTTTCAGTGTCGGCCACATAGCCGCTGCCCAAACCATCCGCAGCCGCCTTCAGTTCAGCTGCAGTGGAAAAGCCCGTGGTAACCGCGGTAGGTGTAGAGGTGGACTTCGAGTTGGCATCGAAGTAACGGTAGAAGTTGCCGTTGCCATCGGAGCCGCTCAATGCATAGTTGTTGGTAAAGACGCCAATGCCTGCATTGACGGTGCTGTCAACCGTTGCACCCTTCAAATAAACCGTCGCTGCCACTGCACCCGTGTTACCACCGGACGTGGTCGTGCCCCTGAAGTAGCAGCCGGCAACAGCGCCATTTGCAGAGCCCACGACACCGCCGCGGCTTTCGCCACCAGACATATCAGCGCTTGAGTAGCAGTTGATCACATTGACAGAGACACGGTAGGAATCCTCGCCGCCGAAGATGCCGCCCGACATGCGGCTGCCGGAGCCATTGTTGACGTTGGTCACGCTCGACCAGCAGTTCTGGATGCGCGGCCACTTGTCGGCCGTGGCAGAGAACTTTGTGCCCGACTTCGAGCCGGCAGAGATGGAGCAGATGCCGCCGTTCAAGCGGCCCTTCAGATAACCCGTGACGCCGACGTTTTCGATGATGCCGCCAACGCCGATAGCGCTAAACAGGCCCTGATAGCCGCCGTAGTTTGTGGAGAGCTTGCTGTTTGCCATGCCATCGACATAGATGTTGCTGATGGTGTGGCCTGCGCCATCGAAGGTGCCCTTCCAAGCAATGCAGTTAAACGAGCCAGAGATCGATGCACCCTGGCCGCCTGCCTTTTCGGAATAAACATTGCAGTCTGCGATAGGCTTCCACCAGTCGCAGGTTGATGAGGTGGAGGTGCCGCCAGCAATGTCTACATCGCAATCAAGAATGACCGTCTTGCCTTCGAAGAGGTCAACATAGATGGGGCTGCCATCGCTATAGGTTGCGTTTGATTTGACGTTGGTCAAGACATAATTGCCGCTTGCATCTGTGGGGATGTCTTCTTCAAACGTGCCGCGCAGCGGGCTGGTGATGTAGGACAAACCCAGAAGCTGAGCTGCAGACTTGATATGAAAGACGGCGTCGGTAGTGTTGTACCAAGAGATGTCTACTGAGCTGCCATCCCAGACGGATGCATCGGCCGAAGCGGTGTTGGGCACTTCAGCATACGTACCCTCTGATGCGCTACCCAGCAAATCGGCCCAGGCACCGGTTGCAGGCATCAGCCCTACCACCAAAGCCAGCGAGAGTGCCGAGGAGGCGATGCGCTTGGCAATGCGCGCCCCCTTTGAGCTGCCCTTCGCCTTCCCGCATTGCAAACGCGAACGTCTTGCCATAGCCCCTCTCCTTTCGCTGTTGACACGGCGCACCTCAAAACGCCATGCCTTTTCAGGGCATAGTATTCTGAGGAAAAATTATAGTCGCGAAAATGTTAGTCAAGTACCTTCAGCAGCGAAAATTAACTTATTGCATCAAGCCGATGCGTATAAAGCATTTATTGGCGCAGACCCATAACCTCATCTTCGCTGTATTGTGGGATTGCAATGCCAGAAAGGATGGCGCCCATCACGTCTTGAGGCGTGCGGCCTGTGACCTTGGCATCGTGGCTCAAAGAGATGCGGTGGCACAGGGTAAACGGCGCGAGATATTTGACATCTTGTGGCAACACATAATTGCGGCCCTGCAGTAATGCATAAGCACGAGCCAGAGCAAGCAGCGCAATGCCGCCACGCGGCGAAGAGCCAATCTGGATTTCGGGATTATCGCGGGTTGCGGTGACAATCTCGACAATGTAGCGCATAACCGGCTTGGAAACGAAGACCTGCTCGGCGCACTCGCGCAAGTCGAGGATGTCTTGCTTGGAAACAACGGCACCCAAAGCTGCCTTTGCACTGTTGCCCAGCTCAAGGACCTCAACTTCCTGCTCAAAGGCGGGGTAGCCCATGGACAGCTTGATCATAAAGCGGTCGACCTGAGCCTCAGGCAGCGGGTAGGTGCCGAACTGCTCGATAGGGTTTTGGGTAGCCAAAACCATGAAGGGCTCTTCGAGCTTGTAGGTGTTTGCGTCAACCGTGACCTGACGTTCTTCCATGGCCTCCAGCAAAGCAGACTGCGTCTTGGCCGAAGCACGGTTGATCTCGTCTGCCAAGACAAGGTTGCTCATAACGCCGCCTGGGCGGAACTCAAAGTCTTGCGTCTTTTGGTTATAGATGGAAAAGCCCGAAACGTCTGAAGGCATGACGTCTGGGGTGAACTGGATGCGCTTAAAATCGCAGGCAATGGAGCGTGCCAGCGTGGATGCCAGCGTGGTTTTGCCGGTGCCTGGCAAGTCCTCCAGCAGCACATGACCTTTGGCAATGAGGGCCAACACAATGAGCTGGACCGGCTCTTCTTTGCCAATGATGACGGTGGAGACATTGTTGACAATGCGCTCAAGGCCCCCACGTGCGGTCTCAACAATCTTTTGGTCAAGCAGCTGCTGCATCTTCTACACTCTTTCTTCAGTTTTCTAAAACACCGGCGAGCACATGCGCATAATCTCGCCTTTGGTATTAACAAATTCAACAATCTTGACGTTGACGCCGTAGGCCTGCTTCATGTTCTTCTCGGTGATGATGTCAACAGCGCGGCCAAACTTCATGGGGTTGTCCTTCTGAAGCAGCACGACATTGGAATTGCACATGAAGGCGTGGTCGGGGCTGTGAGTGGTCATGATGACTGCAAAGCCCTTCTCGGCCAAAGAGCGCACCTTGTCGATAACGCGCACCACGTTGCCATAGTCCAGCGCGGCGGTGGGCTCGTCGAGCACCAAAATCTGCGGTTGCTGGGCCAGAGCTCGAGCAATCATAACCAGCTGCAGCTCGCCGCCGGAGATGTCGGTATAGACTTTGTCGCGCAAGTGATAGATGCCCATATCCATCATGGCGTTTTCCACGATGTGATAGTCGTTGGCAGTAGGCTGGCCCATATAACCGACCTTGTTGATGCGGCCTAACAACACAACGTCTTTTACCTGGTAAGGAAAGGGCGGGGTGTGGCTTTGGGAGACATAGGCCATGGTGTCTGCCATGCGGCTCGGGCTCCACTTTGAGATGTCATCGCCATCGACGGTGACCTTGCCGCTCTGCAGCGGCAGCAGGCCCAGAATCGATTTGAACACGGTTGACTTGCCACAGCCGTTGGGGCCGAGCACACAGCAAACCTCGCCGCTTTCAACGGTGAAGTTCACGTAGCGCTGAACGGTTTTGTCCTTCTCATAGCCGCAATGCGCATCTCTAACTTCAAGCTTCATATTGTTCCTCGATTATCGTCTGCGCGGAATATATATGCAGAAAAGAATGATACACGAAATCTGCCCATCAGCGCCTTTCACATGCGCAAGAGGTACGGAATGCCCCCACATACAAAACGCGCGGTAAGGATTGCTCCCCACCGCGCGCTAGCAAAAAATGCCGTGCCCTACTGATAGCTTTCCATAAGCTTTTTGAAGGCGGGCATGCTGCGTTCAATAGTCTCGCGGGCAATGCAGTAGCTCAGACGCACATAGCCTTCGCCGCCAAAGCCGTCAGACGGGCAGCACAAAATCTCAAAGCTCTTGGCGCGCTCGGCAAACGCTTTGGCGTCCGGCTCCAAAGCCTTTACCCACAAGTAGAAGGCGCCGTCAGGCTCAACATACTCATAGCCCAGCTCTTTGAGGCCGCTGGTGAGAATCTCGCGGTTGACGCGGTAAGCCTCAACGTCGGTGGGAAGGTCGATGCACTCCACCAGAACACGCTGGAAGAGCACGCTGCAGCAGATGTAGCCCAATGCACGGCCAGCGCCTTGGATAGCCCAGGTGACCTCTTGCACGTTGTCCATGCGGTTGGAGATATAGATATAGCCCAGGCGCTCGCCCGGCAGGCTCAGCGTCTTCGAGAAGCTGTAGCACACGATGGTGTCTTTATACATCAGCGGAATATAGGGCACCTCGGCACCATAGGTGATGGCACGATAGGGCTCGTCGGCAATGATGTAGATGGGGTGACCCAGCTCGGCTTCTTTACGCTCGAGCATGGCACACAGCGCTTCCAAGTTCTCGCGGGTATAGACGCTGCCCACAGGGTTGTTGGGGCTATCCACCACGATGCCGGCGGTGTGTTCGTTGATAGCTGCCTCGATAGCCTCGACGTCCAGCTGGAAGCTGGGGACTTGGCAGGGCACCTCAACGATTTTGGCTTCGGCGGTCTCGATCCAGGTCTTGTACTCGGTGAAATACGGAGTCGGCACGATAACTTCATCGCCTGCAGAGCAGATGCCCGAGAAAACGATCGCCAGCGCCGCAGAGGCGCCATGGGTAATGTAAACCTGATCGGGGTTTGCCTCAAGGCCAAAGTTCTTGGTGATGTGGTTGGCCACTGCAGCACGGCACTCTGCGGTGCCAGGGCTGGGGCTATAGCTGTGCAATGCGACCGGGTCTTCCTTCACAAGGCGCTCGATACATTCCTGCACCTCAACCGGAGCCGGAATGGAAGGGTTGCCAATGCTGTAGTCAAAGACGTTCTCTTCGCCAATTTCGGCCTTGCGCTGCAAGCCATAAGCAAACAGGGAACGAATATCGTTGGGAGCACTTCCCAAACCAATCATGCGCTCATTAAGCATATCTGCCTCACTTCTCTTGATGGTGCTGCTTATAGTAGCGCAGCAATGGGGCATATGCGTGTCTAACTGGTAAAAGGAAAAATTGCTCAGACATGCGCAAAGGCCTGCCGAGGAGGGGTGGCAGGCCTTTGCAGTCGAGAGATAAGGTCCCCTTGAGCACGTAGTGAGCGCTTCAGCGCCTTAGCGAGAGAGAGTTTGGGGGCGCCCAAGAGAAGCAACACCGTCAATATATCCTCTCTTTTTGAAAATGTCTATAGTTTTCAGAGAATAATTTTTACCTGCACTTTATCTTTTTTTCGTATAAGTAATTCCCCCGATAGTTAGGGTGGGACGCCGCTTTGCGCACACAAGCTGGGAATTTCGGATGCTTCAGCCAAAGTTGGCGACCTTCGATGCCTGCAGCACACAAGCAGGTCAGCTTTGATGCGCAAGGCATCGAACGCGGCAATTTCGGATGCTTCAGCCAAAGTTGGCGATCTTTGATGCCCGCAGCACACAAAAGGCCCCACCACCAGTGAAGGTGGTGGGGCCAGTGCGAACTCTCGCTAGCTAGAAATATAGCTTAGCGGTTGGTCAAGGTGTCAGCAGTGCCCTCGGAGACGGCTGCAGTGCCGCCGAGGATGTTGAATTCCTTGACGCCATTGGCGGTCAGGAACTCAGCAACGCTGGAAGCGCTGCTGTCGTTGACGAGCAGCATGACGGTGCCCGTCTTGCCGCAAGCAGCACCGCCGGCCAGAGCGTCGGGGTAGTTGTTTGCGTTGGCAACGGAGCAGTTGTATGCAGTCATGCCCTCAGCGATGCTGAACTCAGCAATCTTCTGAGCGGTCTCGATGCGGGTGGAGCCTGCAAGGCGCTCGGCCTTGTCGCCCAAAGCTGCGTCGACGCTCGTCGGGACGGCTGCGTCGCCGCCGCAGATGACAACGCGGTCGAAGCCCTCAAGTGCGGAGATCTGCTCCTCGGTCAGGCCGTCGGTGCCTGCCAGGAAGATCGGGGCGTTCTGGTTGAATGCGTACGGGGAGACTGCCAGAGCGTCTGCGAAGTTGTTGGCGCAGGCGACGATTGCGGTGCTGCCCCAGGAGCCGACGCCCTCTTCGTAGATCTTGAGGGCGGTGTCAATGCGGGTCTCGCCGGAGATGCGCTTGACCTCGTAGTCGCTGAGCTGAGCCTCGACGTCAGCGCTGACGGCAGCAGTGCCGCCCACGATGATGACCTTGGTGGCGCCCAGAGCCTCGATGGTCTCCTTAGCAGCGTCGGAAAGCTCGCCTGGCTTGGTCAGGACGACGGGAGCGTCCTTCAGGCCAGCGATGGAAGCGCCAGCCAGAGCGTCGGCGTAGTTCTCGCCAGTTGCCAGGATGACGGTGTCGGCGCTGGAGAATGCGTTCAGGATGACCTGCTTCATGGTGTCATAGCGGGTCTCGCCAGCCAGACGGTTGGAGGAAACCTCAGCTGCACTCCAGTCAGAAGACGGGGCGAAGTCGGTGAAGTTCCAAGCGCCAGCAGGAGTGGTGATGGTGGTGCCGCCAACCAAAGTGGACTCAGTGGTGGAGCCAGGGTTGGTGCCACCGTCGAGGTCGTAGCCACTCAGAACGCGGGTAATGGTGCCCTCAGTGTCCTCAGCGCCGGAGATGATGCTGTTGTAGTAAGTCAGGCCAGCATCGAACTTGCCCTCGAGGTTGGAGCGGCTGTAGTTGGAGATGCCAGAGAGCTCGTTGCCCTTGGTGAGAGAAGCGTTAGCCAGTGCCCAAGAGGTGACGGTGGCAACGCTGTCTGTCTTGATGTGGTAGACGTTGTCATACCAGTAAGCCATCAGAGTCATGTTGGGGAACAACTCCGGATAGAAGCTGTTGACAGCAAAGACGCCATAAGCAAGCTTCTCAGCGGTGAAGTTGGAGGTCTGCATGATGCACACTGCAGTGCTGATGACCTGTGCCTTACCAGCAGCCTGAGCTGCCTCAACAGCCTCGGCGCCGCCGGTGGCGTTTGCACTCAGCCACGTGGTCCAAGCGTCAGCGCTTGCACCGTTGGGGTCATAGATGTAATCGCAGGCGAGCAGCTCGTCAGCGGTTGCATAGTACTCTGTGTAGGGCAGGTCCTGAGAAGCCTGGCCATAAGCCGCGCCAGACAGGTTTGCGCCGCCAGTGTTGGAGTTTGCCTGACGTGCGGTCTTAACATTGCTGGTGGTCAACTGGTTGACAGCCAACGGAGAGAAGGAAGCGGTGCCCTGCATCTTGCCCTGGCCAACCTGCTCGGTGTAGTCAAAAGCAACGACCGTGGTGGTCGTATTGGTGGTGTCAAGCGTGTTGTCCTCAACATAGGCAACCGTCTTCTTGTCGACCTTGCCAGCAGCAATCTGGCTCAGTACGTAGTAGACAGAACCCTTGGTGACCTTCTCGACGTTGACAGCGCACTCGACAGGAGACTCATCGTAGCGGCTTGCACGCGGCAGCTGGTTCATGTTCTTCTTGTCGACGTTGTCTTCGGTGATAGCACCATCGGCGTTGTAATCCGCGGTATCGTCAATGATGTCTTCAGCGGCATGCGCAGCCGTGTTGAGAGAGGTTACCCAGCGCAGCGGAGAGCCGTTACCTGCAACAACTTTGTAAGGATCATAGGTCTCGTCGCCATAGACATAGTACGTGCTCTTGTCACCATTATAGGTGTTGGTACCATCTTCCCCAGTACCGGTGTAGTACTCACCGTTGTTGATGTGCTTGACAGCACCCTGAACAGCGTTGTCACCGTCGCCCATTGCAAAGCTGTTGGAATACCAGATGAGCTCGGGGCGATACGTCAACGGGCCATAGACGCCGGCCTCAGTGCTGAATTTGCCCTCAACCGTAGCAGTGTCGGACAGCTCGCCCATGCTTGAGTCAACCGTTGCAAACAGGTTGTAGAACTGGTTCCACTGATAGGCATTGGGGTTCTCATTAACCGAGGTGGCAAAAACACCAGAAAGTGTCTTGTTCAAGTTTGCCACCGTAGTAGCAAAGTCGCCACCGCCGTTGCCCTGCAGCCAAGAGGAGTTGGAGATGCCCAGATAGTCGGAGCCGTTGGTTGCCCAAGCGTTTGACCAGTTGGTAAGGACTTTGCAAAGCTTGCCGTCCTTAACAATGGTGTTCGTCACCGGGGCGGTAGGAACCGGCCAGCTGGTGTTTGCGTCGGTAGTACCAGTGCTCATGTTTGCTGCAAAAGCACCAGATACGCCGATGCAGGAGGCCAGAGCCGTAGCAACGGCAACTGAGCCTGCTTTAATCAAAAAGCTGTGTCTCAATAGAAACACCCCTTCCAGTAAGTGTGCGCTGCTTATAAAAGCCGCGCAGGCATATCATTCTGACGGCGCACGCCATCAGAAGCGTCTCGATATAAGACACTCGCATGTATTATACATTTCTAACTATTTATTTTTCTAAGAATAAAGTTCAAACGGAATAAACTTTTTAGCGGATACTTCACTTAAACGCGCGTTTTACTCCTCTGCAGCGCTCTCTTCTGTGTCTGTTGCCGAGGCATCCTCATCGGCTTCAACAGAAGACGTATCGACGTTGTAGGCAACATCGGCTGGCATGTCATACACAACCACATCCGCGTCATCAAGCAAACCCGGAATATAGACATCGCAGGCGTCCACCCATTGGGCATAGGCGCAGCTGTCTGTCATGTATTCATAAAGCGAATCGGGCATAGAGCTTGCGCTCATGCTCTCAATCTCTTCACTGGTGCTCGGGAAGGTGTAGGTGTCGTCAACATAGATGATGCAATATGAGCCATCTTCATCGATAAAGACCTCAGACATCTGCCCCTCATCAAGCTCCTCGAGGTAGTTCAAATAGGTCTCGGTGTAGTCGCTCGAGTCGATGTTCCAACCGTTTGCGCCGGTCTTTTCCACCAGGTCTTCGTCATCGCTATACATGGTGACCGCTGTGGCAAAGGTCTCAACGCTCAGATCGTCGCCCACCAATGCATCATGAACTTCATTTGCAAGGGTGCTGTTCGTCAGGTCGCCATCCTTATCGGCTGAAAGCCTGAAGCAATAGGTGTGTTTGGCAAGACGCTCGTCGTCGCCTAAAGCAGTGGTGTAGGTCTTGATATACGTCAAGACCTCGTCGTCTGTGGGCGTGGTCTGCTCGACTTGGTCTTCTTCCAACTTCTCGCGCAAAAGTTCGAGATAATACGTCTGGCGCAGTTCAGTCTCGGTTATTCCATAAGTGTCCAAGTTGTCCTGCCAGATATCGTCATCGTCGAAAGCGTAATAGCTTCTGAAATTTGCGATGACTTGGTCGACCTCATCCTCCGTAACCGTTATGCCCAATTCGGCTGTCTTCTCTAAAACCAGCTCGTCTTCAACAAGCTGCTGAATGGTCATCAGCCTGAACGACTCGGCTGTGTAGCCATAGCTCACCAAGAACTCGGCCCACGCGTCATCATCTTCCAACCCCATCTGCTCACGATAAAGCGCAATATAGTCGGAAACGGCCTCCTCAGGGATGTACTTATTGCCATTGAATTGCGCTGCCGCGCCATCAGAACTGGTTGTCGCCTTGCTGGGGTATACCCAATCGCCAGCTGGCTGATTGTCTGAGCATGCCACAAGAGCAAATGAGCACGTTAACAAAACAACAAGCAACGCCATCGCCCCGATGGCCCTGCGCGCTGACGTGCGAGTTGATTTGTGTGTATTTAAAAGAACAGAACCCATGATTCAGAAAACTCCTTTTAAGGTCATATGTGCATCTAGGCGCTTAGCGGCACCTTGTCCATCCTGCGGTAACGGCGCACAGCAATGATGCCTGCAGCAAGTAACAAGAAGGCAAGTATGCCTATGAGAATCTCGATCCAGATGCCATCAAAATCGCTCTCCGTGTCTGCAACATCAAGCGCCTCAGAAGCGGCATTTGTCACAGCCTCGTCGTCAAGAGCCTGATTAGCAGCGGCGCCATCAGCCTGATCGGAACCTGCCCCTTCATCGCCCGAGCTTGAAGAGGAACCCGTCTTTGAAGAAGTGGAAGCAGAGGTGCTCGACGGAACAATGGTTGTAATGGTCGTGGTAGTTGAACCGCCAGAGCCCGAAGATGAGGAGCTGGAGTTGTTGCCGGGCGTTGAACCGCTGTTGCCCGTAGCAGGAATCTTTATGGGCGCAGGGTTTTGAAAACCACATTTCGAGCACTGCGCATAGGCTGTGTAGCCATCTTCGGTTGCCGTGGCGGCCTTGGCGGGGTAAGAAACCATGTCGTGTGCACCCGTTGCCGGAATTGTCATAGCATCAAGTGTGGTCCTGAAAATGGCGTCGCTGTCTTCGAATACCTTGCCGCAAATTGTGCATGTCCAGTACTGGGCATGTCCGTCTACCAAGCAAGTAGCCTCTTGGGCAGCGGTCTCTTGCAGTTGGTGTTGTGGGTGAATTACAAGCGTAACGCCTTTGGGAACAAAGTCTTCCAATGCATCAACTTGATCTTGGTTGGCGACATAGATGTAGCCCAACGCAGATGCTCCTTCAAAGAAGCTGTCATAGTTGCCATAGAGATCCATGCCGTCGGGAAAGACGAGCGTGTCAAGACCAGATGCCTTGCCCAAAACAGGGTTATCAACCAGACCAGTCACAGGGATGCCTTGCACACTGGAAGCGATGTTTGCAGTGCGGCATCCGCCGTCGCATAAGCCCTGCCATTGGGCATATGCGCTGCCGTCTTCACCAACGGTGATTTTGTACAGAGAACCCTGCTCTTCGACAAGGTCGCCCGTCTGCCATGTCGTCTGCGAGCTTACGCCGTTGTAGTCACTCCAAATGCTTGATAGCAACTCCTTTTCAGAGTCGGTAAACGACCCAACAAAATCAATGGTTTCAACTGCCGCGCCATCAGTTCCGTCCAAAAGGCCAGCAAGGTATGCCGTAAACTGTTTAAGCTCGGCCTCAGAGCCAAGTGTTACAAGCAAACCGCCATCGATAGCCGCATGTGTTGCTGCAGCCACTACGCAGTCTGAATCGCTTGCCCAGGCAATGTGCAAGGTCTTGATGCGTGCCTTCAGAGCCTCCTGTGCCGTAGTCTCCTCGCCTGAGCTGCTGGCAAGCAGTGCCGGCAAGCTCAAAGAGTTTTGATATGCGCTACCTGTATCCATGATGCGCACAACATTTGCATTGGGAGCCGCGCTCTTGATTCGCAGCTCGCTTGCCTGTTCGATATAGGTTTCATCGCCGGCTATATAGATGGTCGAATAGCTCGACAGGGCGTTGGCCACATCTTCAGAAAGCGTGCCATCCTCGTTGCAATACAGGACAAGCGAACCCGTCTCATAGGCAAGTTGGGCAACAGACATAATGTCATAGGTAGCATTCGAGCCACATACAATGACGCTTGTGCCCCTCGAAACCGCAGGGTCAAACCTATTTCCATAATCGCTGATAAGGGTATAAGCATCAGCGGCAAGACCTGAGATAGTTGCCTGGGCGCTGATTTCTGAATAACCACCGGTATTGCGATCGCAGATGCGGTCACCGCCCTCTGCAGTTTTCAAATTTTGAAACGTGCTTTTGATGGAGTCGATTGTCTCGGCTGTCAGCGCATCTTCCTGCCCAACCGCGACCACAGTCACATCCCCATTGTTAGTTTTGTTGACAACACGGCCTGCATCCAAACCGTCGCCTGTCACAAAACCGACCACACCCTTGCCTACGCCAGCAGCACCGGCGGCCACCAACGCTTGGAGCGGACTGCCAGCGTTCACCAGCAAGCTGTAGCTACTAGACTTCTGCCCAGCTGCCGTTCGAATGCTGTCATCTCCGTAGAGGGCAAGAGCGGCTGCAAACGATTCGGCGTTGCAGGCAGTGTCAACACCCACTGTGCCGCCGTTGGAAACGATTTCCGGTGTGTAGCTAGACACAGAGAAAGAGACATAACTGGTGCTTATGACATCCTCGTCGGAGGCTGTCAAAGCGACCGCCCTCACTTGATAGCTGCCTGTCGTCTTTGGCTCACCTTCCATTTTGGCCCAGCCGGTGTTTGTAGAGCTGGAGCGGGTCTGGCCTTTCTTTGACGAGTCGGTTGTCTTAGCATCGTCATCATAGGTGCTGTAGATGCGCAGCGAATAGCTTCTAATCGATATGCCATCGTCATAAGTGACCACCACACGGTAGCGATACTTGCGCGAATCGGTCGTACTGGGAATGGAATACTCGGCCGCCGTCGCGCCTTCAATGTCAGTCCACTCAGAGGCATCCGTGCCATCATCGTTGAAATCACTCAAATTGTAGAGGTCGGCCGTGCGTTGCCACTGGTAGCTGGCCGGCTCATCGCCGTTGGCAGACACCGCAGTGAAAACAGCATCCTCATCAAGGTCAACACCAACCGTATTGAGCTTTATGCTGTGGGCGCTTTGACGGTATTCGAGCGTGTATTTTTCAGTGTCGACCGTAAGCCCTGTGGAGCTTTTGACGCTGATACTGTCGAGGTCAGCGACCCCTGAACCATCCAACATCATGTTAAACGCGTAATACTTGTTTCTGCCGTCGCTGTCGGTGTATGTGTGCTCGCTGGGCATAACGATGCTGGAGTCCTCGTCGAATTGCCCGAGCGCGGTGGGATAGGCAACATAGGTGTCGTTCAAAACCGACTCATCATTATATTCGCCGTAATCGAGCAATACCCAGCTGCAGCCATCGGCGGTGTAGGTATCATTCAGTGCCTTCATTGCGTCTGCTGTGGACGCACCGCTATAGATGTCCTCGGTTGGCACGCTTCCAGCAAGAATGTCGACAATCTTGGTGCCGGCCTTATAACAAAACTCGCCAACTGCGTTGCTAAGCTTGGCAGCTTGCGCATCTTCTTTCGACGCATAGAAATACACCGTATAGTAGGAATCTACCCCATCAGGGAGAAACGATGTAGACACATTGGTGGCTCCTGCGCTTTTCTTGCCCTTCCAAAGAACGCGGGCAAGGCTGGAGCAGCTCAAGAAGTGCTCGTTGCTTCCCACATGGCCACTGAGGCCCTCGTTGATATAGCCGTCAGCGGTTTTGAACGTGACTTTCTTCAGCGCGGTGCAGCTTGAAAAAACGCACCCTTCGAGCAAAACCGTCAATTGGGGAATCTCGATAGACTCCAAAGCCGTGCATTGGGCAAAGACACTGCGGCCGATGTTTTTGATTGTCTCGCCTTGGAAGTTGACCCTCTTTAAACTGAAGCACTTCATAAAGCCGCCCTGGCCGATTGTTTGCACTTCAGCAGGCAGGGTAATATTCTCCAACGCTTCACACTGGAAGAAGGTGTTGGCACCGATGGCAGCCACAGCCGTATATATATTTTCACTGGAGCTTTGGTTGCTAACGGTGGTGATGCGGGAAAGTTTGGTATCAGCATAGAAGAGAGACTCGTCAACGCTGGTAAGTGCGTCGGGCAACACAATGCTTGTCAGCTCGGTGCAACCTGCAAATGCACAGATGCCCAGCGAAGTGACGCTATTCGGCAACACTATGCTTTGCACCCCCGAAGTGGAGAATACGCCCGTGTGTTTGTTTTTAGAGCCGCCTGCAATAGACGTGACAGTATACGTCTTGTTGCCGTATTCGACAGTTTCAGGAATGACAAGGTCACCACTGCCTGTCTGGGCCACACCGCTAACCTGCGCTGTTGCATCGTCGGCATAGACATAGGTCAAAACCCAGCCGCTCTCGCTGGAACCGTTTGCAGGCACGCTCGCCAAAGTCGTGAAAACTTCCATGCCAGCAGCAATTATCTGCTGCGACACCGACTCCTTGAGTTGTGAGCCCTGCTGTTCGGCGGCGTTTGCAGAATGCGGCGTTGCGCCACCAAGCAGACCGAACGCCAAAAGCAAAGAGACGGCCAGTGCGCCAGCGGCACCCCCTGCTTTTCTGCTGCTCATTGCCACGTGTTTTCTTTTCATAGCTAAACCCATATCTATTCTCAGCCTAATCTAAAGGCTGTTACAAAGTACTTCATATTGCCCAAATATTGGCGTGCAGCCTTCCAAAATTTGCGGTAATACTGCCTAAAAAGTTCCGCATCTGCCTCGTCAGCCTCATAGCCACCAAAGGTAACTGCCGTATAAAGCCCTGTTAAATCCCTAAAGGAAACACCGGTCACCTGATCAAGACGGCTGACGCTTGAGTCTATGCTTTTCGCATATTCCAGCGTCGTTTGCCCATCGGGAACGCCCAGACCCAAAATCTTGAGCTTGTCCACCAAGAACAAGTACAAAATCTCAATCTGCCGGGTGGCAGGAAGCTTTGAATATTTATTCAAGCGCTGTTTGCGATAAACCCTGCGATCAGCAAAATAGACGCCTATCAGTGCCAGAGCAACGCATAGAGCAACCAGCAGCGCAATGGTTATGGCCTTGTAGTTGATGTTGTCGAACATATTTGAAAGCGAATCAGCATCAAAGCCCATATAGGCAGCAGACTGGCCCGTGGCGCTGTTTTCCGGCGGTGTGTTGCCGTTTGCTGGGGTGTCGATGCCGTCTTCAGACTCAAACAGCTGGTCGGTGGTGCGCGAGTCGGAATTCACCTCTGAGCTGGTCATATCCATATTGGGGGTGAGGTATTCGCTGGACACGCCCTTCATGGGGTAGGTCTCCAAAGCGCGGTATTCGGTCACCAGTTTGATATCGAGGGCGGAAGGGTTGAGCGGGGCGATAACGCCAAACCACAGCGCAGCACTGGCCGCAAGGGCAATGCCCACGCCTGCAAGTGCAGCAGCAAACCCCGGCACAAAGGAGAACTTCTTGATAGTCGTTGCGGTGCGTGCCGACAGCTGATAGTTGCGATAGATGATCAACGCGATGCTCGACACGATAGCGATGAGCGCCCAGGCAATCTCGCTGCGCATGTAGAAAAACTCGATGATGGCCACCAGGAACGCGCAAATGATGAACAAAAACGCGCAACCGGTGCGCTTGCGGGAAAGCAAAAACACCAGCGTTGGCGTCAGTACGAGCACGAAAGCCACAATCATGAGGTTTGCCTCGTCATCCGTAAAGACGCTTTCAGTGGCAGCGCCGCATGCAACGATGGCAATGATGGCCACCACCGCATAGATGGGCGCGCCTATGCGTACGGTTTTCTTGTTGCATGCCATGGCAACAAGGGCTGCACATTCAACGACGGCCACCGCACCGGGGATGACGCTATATTGAATGGACGGGTCAACATAGAAGCAGTTGAGCACCTGGTAGGTCATGGAGACGGCCAAAAGCGCCACCAACAGAAAGTCCCAAACAGCGCCCTTCATATATGCCGGGAAGTTCATTTAGTAATCACCCTCCCCCAGCTCATCGGCAGAAGATATTGCGTAATAGACAATGCCCAAAGAATTCAAACGTTGCAGCGGGCGCAAGAACTCGTTGCGTTCCCGCTCGTCGAGCGTGTGGTCAACCGCGACAAAGAGGATCGGGTTGCGCTTGCGCATGCGCATGTCGATCAAGCAATTGATGATTTGCTCGTTCACATGCGTCGTGCAAAATGCCACATTGTCCTGACCATGGATGGAGGCGGCTTCCTTTCTCAGCATGTCGAAAGCCTCCGCACCTGAATCGATGTTGATGCGGGTAATGTCTGAAATGAGCGACGAGGTCTCGTCGATGTTGACAAAGTGCACCCGCTTTTTGATGCCGTGGCGCGACATATACATAACCTCGGAATCCACACCTTGCTTGCGGGCATAGAAGTTGATGGAAAGCGCGCTTTCAACCAGGCAGTCGAACATGAACATGAGGGTCTCGGGCTCACGCTCATCGGCAGAGTTATCCAAAATCACCGTCAGACCTGGGTTGGTGTAGGTCTCAAACAGGCGGGTCAGGTAGTCGCCATCGGCAATGCGCGAGGAAAGCTTCCAGTGGATAGTCTTGAGCGGGTCGCCCCACATATAGGTGCGCACGCCGGCATAGTCCATGTCGTCTGAGGTCAGCGGCTTGTAGGCCTTGTTGCTTTCGAGGGAGGCAACGTTGGTCAACTCGACATTTGAGACATCGAACAGGCGGGGCAAAACCTCAACGCGGTGCACGTTTTCATTGACAATGGTCTTTGAAAACAGGCCAATGAGGTCGCAGATTTTGATTTTGCGGATGCCGGCGGCATAGGTGCCGATGTGCTCAAAGCTTGCAGCAAAGGAGAAATCCCTGTCTTCATGGGGCATCAGCGGCATGGTCACCGGGATCACGGCATCGGCATTTCCAAACAGGTCGTTGATGTAGAGCTCAACCTCAAGACGGACCGCCACCAGCGGCGTCGCGTTTTTGAACTGCACCACAAAGTCAACATCGTCGCCGCGCTCGCAGGAAGGAAGCAGCGCACCTTCCGAGTATGAAAAGCCCCTGCACAAAATTTGCAGGTAGATAAAGGAAACCAAGATGGTAAACACCAGCACCAGCAAGGGCATGTAGCCGATGATGTTGTTCACAAAGAGAACCGGCAGTATGCAGGCAACAAGGGCCAGCAAGACGATGAGCACACGGCCAATGACAGCCTTATGCGCCTTAATAGCCTTGATGGGGTGAAAACCACGCTTTGTGCGCGGGCCCTTTTTCTTGGCCTTCTTGCGGCGCTTGGGCATGCCGGCACCAGTGATATCAGCCTGGTGCTGCACGGTTTGCTCTTGTTGTTGCATCGCTTCTGCCACGCCTGATTACTCCCAGCTTCTCTGACGCACCGAAAGCATCCACACAAACAGCGGCATGGCAACAATGGAGACAATACTGCCGATATCCACCGTAGTGCCCCACAGCAGCACGTAGTCGCTGATGCAGCCACATACCAAAATCAACAGTGCGCCCACCAAGATGTTTCCGATGAGCTGTTTGCGGAATTCCGCACCGAACACGGCGCGCACAACAAAGGGCACCACCAAAGATGCCATGGCAACCTGCCCGGCGTTTACCTGGGCGGTGAGCACCATCAGCGAGCCGCAAACGAGCGCCAAGATGCGCAGCTTGTTGGGGTTGACGCCCAGCAGTTTGGTCTCGGCATCGCTAAACGAGACCAGGTTTAGCTTAAAGCGGAACAAGAAGATGGGGATGAACGCCACCAAAACGCCAATGAGCAGCGTGATGAAGGTGTAGATGCCTTCAGCGTTGCTGGCAGATTGCAGCTGGTAGTAGGTCACCCAGACTTCATCGGTAATATAGATGTTTTGAATGTAGGTGGTAATAACGCCAATGAGCTGCGACAAGATAGTGCCCATCAAGATCATGTTCACAACATTGAACTGGCCTTTACCGCTGATCCACTTGCCGCCCAGCAGCACCAAGACCAACGTGGCGGCACCTGCCACATAGGTGCAGACGTAGTAGACGCCCACCTGCGCGGTAGCAGTTGCCCCAAACACCAAAACCATGATGCACAACACCAGGTTGATGCCGCTTGAAACGCCCAGCATGGACGGAGCAGCAATGGGGTTTCTGAAGGTGTTTTGATAAAGCATGCCTGCAACTGCCAACAGTGCACCGCAGACAATGTATTTCAGCACCGTCAGTGCATGCCCGGCGATATCGGGGGCATACTGCGTGTCGATAAATTCGGCCCGCAGTTGCTGGTAGGAATCAGGGGCGAAAATCTGGCTGAAGGTCATGGAGACCCAACGGGTAAAGGTGTCGAGCACCTCAGCCGGCGAATAGATGCGCCAGTCGTAGCTTCCGCTGATGCACAGCGCGAACAAAAACACAATGAGCAGCGCGCCGCCAAAGATGAGGCACTTGCGCCTGGTCTTGGCTTTATCGTCTGCCATGAGGTTTTTGGCCTGAACAAGCGAGATGGTGTTTGAAAGAACATCTTCACGCAGGGCAAACGCGTCTTCCTGCTCCATCTTGCGCAGCGCCTCGCGGGCAGAGGAGACCGGGGCCCCGTCGGCACGCTTAGTCTTGCCGCCTCGGCTGTTCCCTAAGGCCACCGGGCCTTGTGCGCCGGCTTCAGCCTGGCCGGGGACGCTGGTGTCGCCCACATCAATGCGCACCACCTCGTCGGCCTTCATCGCACGGCCGTCCACAAAGATGTATTCGTCGTTTCCGCGCATACGCCTAGAACCACTGGCCATTTGCAGACCCCCTTTGGCGCAACGCCATCACAAGGAACATGATGCAGCCGACAATGCTGGTAAACGTGCCCGTGCTGCCACTGGCCAGGCCAGGGATGCTGAGCTCGGTGATCACATAAACGACTGAAACCAGCATGGCACCAATCAAAGCGCAGGCTGGCAAAAGATAACGGAAGTCCGGGCCAATCAGGTTACGGGCAATATGCGGGACCATAAAGCCCACAAAACCCACCGGGCCGCAGAAGCTGATGACCAGCGCGGTCATCAACGTGCAGACGGCAACCATCAAGTTGCGGGTAAAGGTGGTGGAGATGCCCATGGAGCGAGCCTCTTCGTCGTTGAAGGCCAAAAGCGACAGGCGGCTGCTCATGCAGAAACGACAATGAGACAGATGGCCACGGGTATGCCAAAGGCCAAGATAACCGGCAGCGTGTAGGTGCCACTAAACGAGACCGACTGCGCCTGCTCGAGCAGGGCAATCTGGTCGGACGTGCCATAGGTGGTGAGATATAGGCGCACCCAGGTGATGACCACGCCGATGACGGCGGTAAACACCTGGCCTGCAATGATGAGCGAGGCGTTGGAGAGCCTGCCACGCCCGGCGATGGTTGCCATGAGCATGATGATGGCCACAATGGCAATGCAGCCAATAAACGCGCAGATGAAGGTGCCGAAGTACTGCATGATGTAGGCGCCCGTGTCCAGCTGATCGACCAGCTCGGTGTAGCCCGAAACGGTGCCACTGTAGTCGTGGATGGTGTTGGGGTACACAAAGACGGCAAAGATGATCATGCCCAAGGTGCCGCCGCTGGTAACACCCAAGGTTGAAGGGCTTGCCAAGGCATTCTTCAAAGCACCCTGATACACACCGCCCGAAGCGCCCAAAGCAGCGCCGGCGATGATGGTTGCCACGATGGTGAACAGGTGGTCAGTATACATAGACGACTGCCCCATCAGTGCACTTATGAGGCCTTGGAAAGACATTGCTACCTCGTTGGCAAGCCCGCCGATGCTTCTGTCAAAGCGCTCCAGAGAGAAAATGTCTGTGGGGAAAACTGCCGCCACCAGCGACACCACAACAAAAACCACGAACAGCACAATGAGCTTGCGCAGGCGTGGGTCCATGGCGAAACGCTCGTCTTCGGCATCGGCATAGGGGTTGACCTCGTCGCCCTTGTGCAGGCGGATGCGCTGCCGGCCATAGTCGGGGCCAGTGCCGGCATCTTTGCGCGCAGGGGGTGCAAACAGCGAATTGGCTTGGCTTTCTTCAGCCTTTGCCTTCTCCGCTTTCTGGCGCTCAGCCTCCTCCTTGCCCGGGACGATGGCGCCATCACCTGTGTTGATCTTGATCTTGGCCATCCTGCTAATCGTCTCCGTTTTTAATATCGTTCCACTGTTGATCGGTTATGGAGTTGTAGTTAAAGCACGTGCTATAGAACTCCCGGACGGTGCTCTCCCAGTCAACCGAGTTGTTATCGTCATCGTTTACGTCATCGCACACATAGGCGGCTTCCAAGAAGCTCTCAACGCCGCCAACAGTCCATGAACCTGTCAGGCCATGGGGGTTAACGCAAATGCTGCCATCAGAGATTGAGCCCGAAAAAGCCTGCGTGGCGACTACCTTGCCAAAACTATCCGTTTCGCCTTCCACACCAAGCGTTGTGTAAACGTTGCCCACCATGATGCCTTCATAAGGGTGATAAAGTGAGTTGGAGCTTTGGCTGTTTATGAGTATGTTTTGCTTCAATGCATTGCTTGTGACAATGAGTTTGGGGTACGCAGCAGAGCCAAAAGAGTCGTAGTGGCCAGCAGTGCCAAAACTATCCCCTGAGTAGGTGCTGAGCAGGTTGTTCTCCCACCAGCTGCCACCGAGAAAACCCGTGAGGCTGTAGGTTGTTTTCCAATTATCCTGCCAATACAAGCCCGCAAGCTGCGAGGCAACGATATGACCATCTTTGACAGCTTTGATTGTTGCTCCCCTGTTGATGAGGCCACCACATTGAATGTAGTAGGAAACCGGAGAGGTGGAATAACCTACTGGAGCAACGGCCAAGCCCTTGGTTGTCAAACTGACATTTGAATCGGTGCAATAACCATTTGAATCCCAGCCATCGATGAGCAAGGTGTACTTAGCGTCGGTCTTCGCTTCGCTGCCGTTGGCACTGCCGTCTTTCTCATAGACCGTGCCATCACGGGTGGCATAGGTGTTACCGTTTGCGTTTTTGCAGTTTGCCAGCGTGGTATTGACAAAGTTCGTATAGGTCGCTGCACGGCCAGAGGCAATAGTGTTGCCGCCCTTGGTCAACATCTGCTGGATGGAGTCAACGCAGCTAAAAAGATCAGTGGTATTTGTCAAGGTCGGGACAGTCACCACATTTATGCCAGCATTATTGATTTTGTCCAGGGCATCCTGCCCAAGGCTGTTGACAATCTCGGTTTCGCCAAGAGTGGTAAGTATTGCGCCAGCGCCTGAGTTTATGATGTTATCAACATTTATGGTCGACCCTCCATCAGACCAGCCCTCATATGCGCCCGTGATATTGCACACGCTATTGGCACTGCTGAACACGGTCCTGATGTTGTCATCGCTTAAGGTGTTATGGTCAGCTGCAACCAAAGCGTCCGTTCCGCCAAGCATCTCCACTATGATGGCGTATTGCCCATAAGCGGCAATCTTGCTAGCAGCAGGCAGGTTTTTACGCGTTGATGTCGCATCTGAATAACGTTTGATAGGGCCGCTACCGCCACCGCCACTGGGGTCTTCTTCGGCGCTTGGCTCATCTCCACCCGAAGTGTCGCCGTCGCCACCGGTGCCATCGGAGCCTTCCGTATTGCCGTCTTCAACTGATTCTGCATCCGGCACAGAAGAGTTTGAGGAGACGGTTGTGATAGTCGCCACTTGGTCTGTCGATTGCTCCTCATTATCTTCATCGTCGTCTTCATGATCGACCTCGTGGTCAACGGCATCTGGCCCCTCGTCGTAGTAAAACTTCACACCCGAGGACGGCTCCAAGCCGCTGTACTGGGGGTATTTGTTAAACAGGCTCTGCTTGGCCAAAAAGCCCTCAGTGTTCGGCTCAGAACTATAGACCAGCAGGTTTTGGACTTCCTCGGTGGCCGTTGCATCATCGCTGGTCTCAACCGCCGGGAGCCAGTCAGCCTCTTCTTCTGCCTGGGAGTCGTTGATGATGAACTTCTCCTCAATGTCATAGTCGACATCGTCTGAAGTCTGGGTGTAGACAATCTCTTTTAGCGCATCAGTATTGCGGCAGCCGCTCACTACAAGCAAAGTCGTGGCAGAAAGTGCCACGCACAGCGCAATGCGCGGCATGCGGCGGAGATAATATTTTTCAAACAGTGAGCGTCTCATGGCTTTACTTCATTTCCCCTACTTAAGGTTAGGAACGCGTGCAGGGTCATAAAACGGAACGGCCAAACTCGAAAGGATGCTGGCCAAGACATCCTGGGGTGTGCGCCCGTTGGTTTTGGCCTCGTGGCTTAGGATGATGCGGTGGCACAGCGTAAAGGGTGCGAGATATTTGACGTCGTCGGGCAGCACATAGCCGCGCCCCTGGCTCAGTGCATAGGCCCGCGAAAGACCCAGCAGCGCAAGGCCGCCACGGGTGGACGAACCAATCTGGATCTCGGGGTTGCTGCGGGTGGCTGTGACAATGTGGACGATATATTCCACCACCAAGCGGCTGGCATAGACGCTTGCAGCGCGCTGGCGCAGCGCAATGATGTCAGAGCCTGAGGCGACGGGGCGCAGCGCCTCTTTAGCGCTGTCACCTTTGCCGAGCATCTCCACCTCTTGGTCAAAGCCGGGGTAGCCCATGGAAAGCTTGATGAGGAAGCGGTCGACCTGGGCCTCGGGCAGCGGGTAGGTGCCGAACTGCTCGATGGGGTTTTGCGTGGCAAGCACCATGAAGGGCTCGGGCAGCTTGTAGGTGTGAGAGTCGACTGTGACCTGGCGCTCCTCCATAGCCTCAAGCAGCGCAGACTGGGTTTTGGCCGAGGCACGGTTAATCTCATCAGCCAAGACCAAGTTGCTCATGATGCCACCCGGCCTGAACTCGAAGTTTTGGGTCTTTTGGTTATAGATTGAAAAGCCCGAGACATCCGACGGCATAACATCTGGCGTGAACTGGATGCGCTTGAAGTCGCACTCAATAGAGCGCGACAAAGCCGACGCCAAAGTGGTCTTGCCGGTGCCAGGAAGGTCTTCGATAAGCACGTGGCCTTCGGCGATGAGAGCAAGAGTCGCCAAGGTGACGACCTCGTCTTTTCCGATAATGACCGTAGAGACATTTTCTATGATGCGGCCAATGGTTGCCTGCGCAACATCAACCGTCTTTTGATCGAGCATAGAAAATGCCATCCTTCGCTTTTTCGAGATTTCTACTGTGTGGCGAACAATATTAGCCAAAGGATATTCTAGCGTAAAAATATAGCTTTACGCAGCTAAACCGCCAAAGGGAGAGCAACCTTTGGTGCGTCGGCGCACACAAGCTGGGGTGGGTTCGATGCGCAAGGCATCGAATGCGGAGCTAGTTGTTTGCGTGGAGCATGTCGTAGATGGAGTTCTTGGAGATGCCGAACTCAGCGGAGAGCTTCTTTGCGATGGCAGACTTTGTAGTGCCAGCCTCAAACTCCTCAGCGATGCGCTGTTCAAGCGCCTCTTCAGAGGGGCCGGCCTGCTTTTGCTCGGCAGCAGATGGCGGGGCAATAACGACAACGATCTCGCCTTTGATGGTCTCGCGGCCAGCAAGCTCTTCGGCCAAAGCGGGCGCCGGTAGGCGCAGCACCTCCTCATGAAGCTTGGTCAGCTCGCGGCACAGAGCCACCTCGCGTTGAGGAAGGGCAGTTGCGACATCGGCAACAGCCGTCGCCACGCGGTGGGGCGACTCATAAAACGCCAGCGTTGCATCGAGGGGTGCAAGGCTTTTCAGCAGCTTGATGCGGCCTGAGCTTTTGCGGGGCAAAAAGCCGCCAAAGTAAAAGGCGGTGCCGTTAAAGCCTGCCGCCGCAATGGCAGTGGCAACAGCCGTGGGGCCAGGCAGCACCTCAACTGCAACGCCTGCTGTACGGGCAGCATCCACCAGCACGAGGCCAGGGTCGCTGATGCCGGGCATGCCGGCGTCGCTGCAAAAGGCAATGCACTCCCCTGCCTGCATGCGCTCAACAAGTGCAGCGGCGCGCTTGCCGATAACGTTTTCATCGCAGCGCTCAAGCTTTGCGTCGATGCCTAACGAATGGAGCAGCTTGCCGGTGACGCGGGTGTCTTCAGCGCAGACGGTGTCTGCCGCCTCTAAAGCCTCGATGGCACGCGGCGACATATCGCCCCTGTTGCCAATGGGCGTTCCCACTATGCACAACTTGCCTGCCATGCGCAACTCCTTACCTGCGGTTAGCTGCCAGCATTATACGCGCTTGGCCAATGCGTAGCCTGAAGGGGCCCCTATATAAAGCCGACCGAAAATAATCGTTCGAAATTATATGCACTCCCCAGCAAAAGGGCAGGTCACCAATTTTTAAAGGGAGGAAATTGGAAAATTTCGAACGATTTTTTGACGGCAGCCCGCATATACCGCAGCCCTCCGTGCCACTGCACACCTCGCAAAAAAGCGACCCCACCCCTCATAAAGGGGCAGGGCCGCGGCGCGCAAACTTTTAAACGCTAAATTACTGGTGGTTGTACATGTATTTGGCCAGGTCAACAACGCGGCAGCTGTAGCCCCACTCGTTGTCGTACCAAGCAACGCACTTGACGAAGGTGCCCTTGCCACCAAGCACGTTGGTGAGGCCAGCATCGAAGATGGAGCTGTAGGGGTTGCCGATGATGTCGCAGGAGACGATCGGGTCGGTGCAATACTCGAGAATGCCCTTCAGCTCGCCCTCGGCAGCTTCCTTCATAGCGGCGTTGATCTCTTCAGCGGTGACCTCGGTCTTGAGCTCGCAGGTCAGGTCGACCATGGAGCCGGTGGGAACCGGCACGCGGGTGGCCATGCCGTCCATCTTGCCAGCCAGCTCGGGGATGACCAGCGCAACAGCCTTGGCAGCACCGGTGGTAGTGGGGATCTGGCTTACGGCAGCAGCGCGGCTGCGACGGAAGTCCTTGTGGTGAACATCGAGGACCTTTTGGTCGTTGGTGTAAGCATGGATGGTGTTGATGAAGCCTTTCTCAATGCCAAACTTCTCGTTGAGAACCTTAGCAAAGGGAGCCAGGCAGTTGGTGGTGCAGCTTGCATTGGAGACAATCTTTTGAGAGGGCTCATAGGTGTCTTCATTGACGCCCATGACGATGGTGTTGTCGACTTCCTTGCCCGGAGCAGAGATAACAACGAGCTTGGCGCCGTTGTCCAAGTGCGGCTGGCAGGCCTCGCCGGTCTTGAGTTTGCCGGTGGTCTCGAGCACAACGTCGGCACCGACGCTTGCCCAGTCGAGGTTTTTCGGGTCGCGGTCTTGGAAGGCCTTGATCTTGTGGCCGTCAAAAATGAAGTAGCCGTCTTCAGCGCGGGCTTCATCGAACATGCGGCCCTGGCAGGAGTCGTACTTTGCCAGATAAGCAGCGCACTCCAGATCGGACGGATTGTTGATGGCAACAACCTCGATCTCCGGGTCTGCCTCTGCCACGCGGAAAACCAAACGGCCGATGCGGCCAAAGCCATTGATGCCAACCTTAATAGTCATAGCGTCATGCCCCTCTCTTGTTCAAGGCTGTTGGCCCTGATGAGTTCGATACGGGCAAAAGTATACCGACCACTACCCATGAAGACGCATGGCGATGCGGTGCGCTTTGGCGAGCGGCAACGCGTTTGGTGCAGCTTCGCTAAAAGACCACCAGTTCGTCGCGGTTGATGAACTCAGGGGCGCCGCGCACGCCCAAAAGGGGCTCAAGCTCGGCGGAGCTGTAACCTGCCAAACCACGGGCAAGCAAGCGACCGGCCGGGTCTGCAATGTCAACTGGCTCGCCTGCCTCAAAGGCGCCTTCGAGTGCCGTCAGGCCAACGGCAAGCAGGCTGGCCCCGCGCTCCTGTAAGGCACGCGCTGCACCCTCATCGCAGGTCACACGGCCCTTTGCCTTGCCCCCTAAGGCAATCCAGCTTTTACGGGCAGGCATACCGGTGTTGGCTTCATCAAAAAAGCGGGTGCCCACATGCTCGCCATGGCAGGCATCGGTCACAGCGTTTGTGCGGTGGCCCTCGCAGATGACCATGGGGATACCTGCGCTCATAAGCACGCGAGCAGCGGCAACTTTGGTGAGCATGCCACCTGAGCCGCTGGCACTGCCGACGCCACCGGCAGACGCCTCAATCTCGGCGGAAAGGTTGCTGACCGTCTCGAGCAGCTCGGCATCTTCGGTTTTACGGGGGTCGGCGGTGTAGAGGCCGTCGATGTCGCTTAAAAGCACCACCAAGTCAGCATCGATTGCCGTAGCCACCATGGCGGCCAGCGTGTCGTTATCGCCAAAGCGAATCTCGTCCACAGCCACGGTGTCGTTTTCGTTGATAACAGGAACAGCCCCCAGCTCAAGCAGCTCCTCAATGGTGCTGCGAGCGTTCAGATAGCTTTCGCGCACGCCAGTGGTAGCGCGGGTCAAAAGCACTTGGCCCACCGGCAAGCCAAAGCATTGGAAGGTGTCAGCATAGGCGCCCACCAAGCTCACCTGGCCAATAGCTGCAGCGGCCTGCAGTGTGCTCATGGAGGTGGGGCGTGGGCCTTCATGGCCCATAATGCGCAAACCTACGGCAATGGAGCCGCTGGTCACGATGACCGCCTGCCAGCCCTCGTTGCGCAAAGCCGCGCACTCAATGGCAAGCCGGCCAATGAAGCCGCGGTCTAGGCGGCCGTCCTCGCCCACCAAAGTTGATGAGCCAATCTTTATCACTACACGCTTCATACGCTGTTCTTTCTTTTGTGCGGCTGTGGCAGGTGCCGGGCTATTCGTCATCAAAATCCATCAGGCGGGTGTACTCATAGTAGTCATCCCACTCGGAAGGCTGGAACTCGAAGGCAATCTCGAGGATGCGAATCTCATCCCCGGGCTGAGCACCAGCGTTGAGCAGGGCTTTTTCCACACCCACGTGCTCAAGTCTGCGCTCGAGGAAGGCAACTGCCTCGTCGTTATCCCACTCGGTCTGAATGACCATGCGCTCAACCTGTTTGCCCTTGATGCGGAAGATGCCCTCAGACTCCTTGAGCACCTCGAAGCGCTTGTCGCGCTCTTTGCGTTTGTGCTCCCACACAGCATCGAAGGTGTCGGTCTCTTCCTCAGCAGCGGCATCTTTGTGCATGGGTGTTTTTGGCATCGCTGCCCTGAGTGCGCACTGCCCACT
>R11__coassemble_328_pt1 | contig 33128 bp, 27 predicted proteins | sample R11__metabat2_low_PE_020 | metagenome-assembled genome bin R11 | reverse complement strand
GCCAAGGGCTCACCGCTGCGCGGCAGCTGCGGAACTCGCCCGCTACGCGGGCTCAGCCAGTCCTCGCTCCCGCCGCGCGCTCTGTTGTGTGTGCTGCGCATAGTTTTTACAGCGGCCCCGAAGCACCTTGGGAGCGTCTGGGGCGTTGCTATTCGTTGATGACGGCGAGAAAGCGTGAGCCATAGTGTTCGAGTTTGGCGGGACCCACGCCAGAGATACCAAGAAGCTCGTCTTCGTTTGTGGGGCGCAGGGTGGCCATCTCGCGCAAGGTGCGGTCGTTAAAGACGATGTAGGGCGGCACCTCTTCGTCATGGGCAATCTCTAGGCGCAAAGCACGCAAGCGTTCAAACAGCTCGAGGGCATCCCCGCTCAAGGCCACGGCATTCGAGACCTTGCGCTGGGCTTTGGCGGCCTTCGTGTTTGCTTTTGGCGTGTGCTTCATCTGTAACTCGAAATCTGGGGATGAGACCTCCCCCGCTTTACGGCCGAGCAGCACCACTGGGTACTCCCCTTCCGTAATCTGCAGGTAGCCCTGGGCTGCCATAAGCTCGATGAGGTCTTTGACCTGCGTTGCCGTGGCTTTGACCACACCATATGAATCGAGCCGGTCGAAGTGGTTTTCGCGCATCTTGGCGTTTGTGGAGCCGCACACGATATCGGCTATGGTGACTTTGCCATAACTCCATTGAGCAAGCTCACGCACGCAGGCAACCACTGCCTGAGCGGCACGGGTCATGTCGATGCCTTCAGCAGGTTGCAGGCAATTGCCGCAGTTGCCACAGGTAGGCTTTGCCGTCTCGTCGCCGAAGTAGTTGAGAATGAAGGCGCGCAAGCAGCCCAAGGTGTTGCAATAGCTCACCATGGCACTGATCAGGCGCTGTTTGCTGGCACCTGCCTCACGTGCGCCTTGCACCTCGGCAGCTTCAGAAGCGGAAGTGTCGATGAGCATGCGCTGGATGCGGATGTCGTTGTCGTTCCAAAACAGAATGCACTCGGCGGGCTCGCCATCGCGGCCCGCACGGCCGGCCTCCTGGTAGTAGGCCTCGATGCTTGCGGGCATGTTGAAGTGGATGACATAGCGCACGTTGGATTTGTCGATGCCCATGCCAAAGGCGTTGGTGGCAACCATCACCAAGGCCGTGTCGTTTACGAAATCCCGCTGCATCTGGTCGCGCTGTAAGGGAGTCATGTCGGCCTTATAGCGCGCTGCAGGTACACCGTTTTCGCAAAGGGCATCGAAGACCTCATCCACCTTCTTGCGAGTGGAGCAATAGACGATGCCACTGTCTGACCGGTGTGCTTTTGCGTACTCGACGATGCGCTCAAGCTTTCGCTTGTCGCTGGCCTTCTCAACGGCAAAGGACAGGTTAGGGCGATCAAAACCGGTGTTGACTTCAACGGGGTTGTGCAAGTTCAACAGACTTTTGATGTCGGCGCCCACACGCTCGGTAGCCGTGGCAGTTAACGCTGTAACAACGGGGCGGTTGGGCAAAGAACTCACCACCGAGCAAATGCCCTGGTAGCTGGGGCGAAAATCGTGGCCCCACTGGCTGATGCAGTGCGCCTCATCCACTGCAATGAGGCTGATGTCGAGTTTGGCCATGAAGGCGGCAAAGCGTGGCTGCACCAGCTGCTCAGGCGTGATATAGACCAGCCGGTAGCGGTTTTGCAGCATACCGCGGGTGATATCGCGCTTTTCTTCCAGCTCAAGCGTGGAGTTTAGAAAGACGCCTTCAATGCCTGCAGCATGCAGGGCGCGCACTTGGTCGGTCATAAGGCTGATCAGGGGGCTGATGACGATGGTGACGCCGGGCAGCAGCGTTGCTGGCACCTGGTAGCAGATGGACTTGCCGGCGCCTGTGGGCATAACGGCACACACATCGCGCCCCTGCAAAATCGCACCGATCACCTCGGCCTGCCCCGGGTTAAAGGAATCGTAGCCAAAATGAGATTTAAGTGCCTCGAGAGCGTCGTTAAGCGCCTGCATTGGCTCTCCTTTTGCGCACAGCCATAACAGCAGCTGGGTAAACCGCCAGCATCACGATGACCAAGAAGAAGTACTTCAAAAGGTGCGCCCAGTGGTCATCCAAAAAGAAAAATGCAACGGAACCCAAGCCATACACTGCACCAGCAACAGCGGCACCGACAACGCCACGGATGATGCGGGTCTTCAAGCTGCCGGAAACGTCAAAGTGAATGAAGCGACGTTCGATAACTGCCCCAAAGCACAGGGCAATTTGTGCACCGATGGCCTTATAGACATCCGTTTGCAAAGCAAAGGTGTCCACCAGAGGTTGTCCAGCTGCATCGAGTGCCACCGGATAGCTGCGCAAAGATGCGAAAGCTAGCACCGCTATTGAGAACACGATGCCGGCAGCGGCAAAGGCAATGTCATGGGAGGGGTGGGCCTCGATGTGCTTGATGAGCCAGCAGTTAAACGCCATGATTGCAACGCATATGAGCATGGCGCACACAACGTCTGTGAGCGTGTGGCAGCCCAACCAGTTGCGGCTAAACGCCGTCAAGACAATGAGCACCACCGCAAGTGCCACCACCCATTTATATTTGCGCAGCCAGATAACAAAGGAACCATAGACGCTGGTGGCAATGGTGACATGCCCGCTGGGAAACGAGTAGCCCGTAGCACCGCTGACTGCCCCCTCATAGGGCTTAATGCGGCTATCGAGTACCCAAGGGCGGTTAACGCAGGCGATGACTTTGATGGTTTGAGAGACGGTTGTGCAGTTCACGTAGTTCAAAGCGAACAGGTAACCTGCTCGCTTATCCACGCACCAAAAGATAATGGCAACCACAATCACCAAGGCAGGGCCGCCTGCCAACGTGGACAGCCCGTTAAAAAACCAAGTCACCGCATCGGGCAGAGACTCGCGCAGCGATTGAAGACACAGGAGGTAATCGATGTCCACTTAAAAAAGCCCGCCCTTTCGCGACGCCTACAAACGTGAGCCGCATTCTACAACGAAACCAAAACCCTCGCTTTTAAAACAAAAGTGGCAAAAAATTCGTGAAACGTAATAATGGCGGTAAAATGGTCGCGAGACGTAATTTCTTGCGGAAAGAAATTCCGCCTCGCGACCATTTGGTACGAAAAAATCCGTATAGCGATTTTTTGGCCAAACAAAACTCAGAGACCGGCGGCGCGCTGTGCGCGCCACCGGCCTCTGAGCTTGCGTGCCAGCTTACTGCTGCGGGGCGGCAACGGGTGGGTCGGCAGCCTCAAGCTTGGACTCGACCTCGGCACCGATGGCCTGGGTGGCACGCACCGTTACGCGGGCCTCGTAGCCCTCAAAGCACCAATCCACGTATTCCTTCGGGATGCCCGTCGGGGTAATGAAGCTGATGATCGGGTAGATAATCAGTGCACCCACCATGGCGATGGCGCCGCAATTGATGGGGCTTGCGATGATGGTGATGCCCATAAAGCCGGCCACCATGTTGACCACCGTCAAACCCACGCCCCAGATAAAGCAGACCCAGGTAGCAGCCTTAGAGGCACGCTTCATGTAGAGGCCATAGAGGAACGGTGCGATAAACGCGCCGGCCAAAGCGCCCCAGCTGTAGCCCATGAGCTGGGCGATGAAGGTAATGGAGGAGTTGTACTGCACCAGTGCGATAACAGTGGAGATAATGACGAACACAGCAAGCAGTGCTCTCATCCACACCAGCTGGCTTTTCTCGCCCATATCCTTTTTGAAGACAGGCTTGATGAAGTCAAGCGTTAACGTGGAGCTGGAGGTCAGAACCAACGAGCTCAAGGTAGACATAGAGGCAGAGAGCACCATGATGACGATGATGCCCAAAAGGATGTCGGGCAGGCCGGAAAGCATGGTAGGCACAATGGAGTCGTAACCAGCTGCAGGTGCCAACACGCCAGAAGCGTTTATGGTTGCATCGACCTCGTTGGTGAACAGACGACCAAAGCCACCCAGGAAGTATGAACCGCCCGAGATAACCAGCGCAAAGATGGTAGAGATGATGGCGCCTTTAGTGATGGCGCTTTCAGACTCGATGGCATAGAACTTCTGCACCATCTGAGGCAGGCCCCACACACCCAATGATGTCAAGATGACCACGCCGAGCAAATTCAACGGGTCTGGGCCGAACATACTGGCAAACACACCAGCCACTGTGCCGTTGGGGATTGTCTCGTCAGAAACAGCTGCCAGGCTGTTGAGTGCTTCCTGGAACCCGCCCTGGCCGTTAAGCACACACACGATAACAGCAACAATGCTGACCAACATGATGGTGCCCTGCACGGTGTCGTTAAGCGCTGTTGCACTATAGCCGCCCCAAACAACATAGATGCAGGTCACAACCGCCATACCAATAACGCACCACTCATAGGGAATAGCAAAAGCCATAGCAAACAGGCGGCCCAAGCCGTTATAGACAGATGAGGTGTAGGGAATCAAGAAGATGAAGATGATGATGGCTGCAGTGATGCGCAAAGCATTGCTTTTAAAACGCTTGCCAAAGAACTCAGGCATGGTTTTGGCGTCGATATGGTGGGTCATAATGCGAGTGCGGCGACCCAACACAAACCAAGCAAGCAGCGAGCCAATCAACGCATTCATAATGCCTGCCCAAAACGCCGCTAAGCCATACTTCCAACCAAACTGGCCGGCATAGCCGATGAAGACGACGGCGCTGAAGTAAGACGTGCCATAAGCAAAGGCGCTCATCCAGGGGCCAATCTTGCGACCACCGAGGACAAAGCCGTCAACGCTAGTGGCCTTCTTGCGGCTGTAGTAGCCAATGTAAATGGTTGCCGCCACAAAAATGATCAGCAACGCAATCTTAAAAACCATAACTCATAACCTTTCTTTGCAAAACAGCTGCTCTGCCCCCTTTATTGGCAGCGCATTGCAGGGATGGTAGCGCGAAAGATAAGGTGCTGCTAAAATTCATAAGCGTTATAACAATTTGTAATAACGTGAAAGGTAATTCATGGACATAAAGCGCTATGAGGCATTTGTCGCTGCAGCAAAAAGCGGCAGCATGTCGGCAGCAGCAAAGCAGCTGGGCTACACCCCCAGCGGCATCATTCGGCTCATCAACGCGCTCGAAGGCGAGTTGGGCTTTCCGGTGTTAACACGCCACACAACCGGTGTTGAGCTGACTGCCGAAGGTGCTCGCATGTTGCCCTTACTTGAAAAGATGACACAGCTCGATGAGCAGGTGGAACAAACCAGCGCTCGCATTCGTGGCCTTGCCGAAGGCGAGCTTTCCATTGGGTGCTTGTCGACATTGGCAAACTTCTGGCTGCCAGCCGTTATCAAGCGCTATCAGGAGAAGTTTCCCAATGTGCGCGTAAATGTTGTGGGTGGCAGCAATGCCCGCCAGCTGGAGTTGCTCGAGACCAGCCGCATCGATTGCTGCTTGTGCCACGGCCCCTTTGATCACTACGACTGGGTGCCTTTGGGCAAGCAGGAAATCGTTGTTTGGACGCAGCCGGGCTCAAAGCTGGCACGCCACCCAGAAGTGCTTGTAGCCGAGCTCGACGGCGAGCCGTTCATCATGACCAACCCAGACGACGATTCCTTGTTTGAAGAGCTGCTCTACACCAAGGGCATCGAGCCCGATTGGAGGTTTACAACCACTGGTTGGCGCGTGACCTATTCGCTGGTGGAGGCAGGTTTGGGCTCAAGCTTGTGCAGTGGCGGCATTGCTGAATATGCCCGCGGCAATGTGGTTGCCTTGCCCTTAAGCCCTGCTCGCTATTTGGAGTTTGGCATAAGCCTCCCCGCAGGGCCCTCCCCCGCCGTTGAGGAATTTGTGGAAGTAGCAAAAAGCTTTAAAGGCCGCTGGCCGGTAGCACCTCAAATGTAGTGCCACACCGAAACGCTACTCGCAGTAGCGGTTGCCTTTGCCCAAGTTGCAGTCCTCGCACAACGTCTGCAAGTTATCCATCTCGGTTTTACCGCCCTTTGACACCGGGATGATATGGTCCACATGCAGCACGGCGCCCATCTCGGCAGTAGCACCGCACCTGACGCAGCGGTAGCCGTCGCGGGCCAGCACGTCATAGCGCATTTGGGGCGTCATGGCAGCGCGTTCCTGGGCCTTGTGCGCCTCATAGACTGCCTTTTCGCCTTCGCGGCTTTCGGCCTTGCTGACCACAGCTGCCAGCATTTCATCACCGTAGGCTGCCTCATCGCTATACCGGTTGCGTCCCTTGGGGCTGATGTAGGTCCAAACCACCCGGGCAAGCGAGAAGCTGTCGCGGCGTTTGTATCGCAGTTTTGCAAACTGACGCGCTTCCTCATTTGCAAGGAGCTTGTGCCTAAACTGCGTAGGCTCGATTTGCGCGACGTGAGTCTGATAGTCACGCAGATTTGCCTTGGCAGTGATGTAGTGCATGACCATCTCGTCGAAGCGTTCTTTTTCCAGAACAGCTTTCGAGAGGATGACGCCCTCGGCATCGAAACGGTCAAACTGCTGCTTTGAGGTCAGGTTGTAGGGAAAGGTCATCAAACGCGTGGGCATGCCGATAAGAGGAAGATAGTCCTCATTGAGTTGCTTGATGGCGGCAATGCGATGGCTGGTGCGGCTCACATACACCTTCATGACCAGCAAAAGCAGCGCAAAAACAATAAGCAGCACGCAGACAACCGCACCTACAATCAACGCATACGGCACACCATCGTTGGCGCTTGAATCGCGCGAAAGAAGCGAACCTGTTGCCGTCTGGCCGGTGCTAACGGTGATACCAAACGACTCCGAATATTCCTTGTTTTCGGTGCTGCCGCTGCCCTCGCAACCGATGTAGCGCACATAGTAGGTTTGGCCCTGCTCAAGGCTGCCAAAGTATGCCACCGCCACATCGCCTTCAATGTTGCAATAGGCCAACGTAGCGTTATCCATCTCGGGCGTTTGTGCGCATTGTGCCTCTATGCGGCTCCACGCACCGCTCAGGGGGACTTCAACCTTTATTTGGTAGTCGTCGGTAATGGAGGCTGAAACCTGCTGGGTGGAGCTACTCGAACAGGCGGCCAGCATGAAGGCGCAGATGCATGCAAGGAGGGCGCATAGAGCGCTCAATGTCTTGCTTTTCGTGTTGTGCAAACCGCTCACAAACCCTTTCGTCTCTCGCCTTTGCCCTGCCACAATGTGGACAAGCCTACCACCACTCGCCCAGCATTTGCGCAACTAATATTTCCCTAAACGTGCGCATCATCAAACGAGCAAACGCTTCTTTGGGCTCATCGATATAATGCTAAGCATACGCAAAGGGAGGTTTGTGCATGTCATATATTGTGGGCATCGCCGGTGGAAGCGGCTCGGGGAAGTCGACGTTGGCGCACGCGCTGGCGGAAAGGCTTGGCGCGCAAACTGCTGCCATCATCTCCCACGATGACTACTACAAACACACCCCCGGCATGACGTCTGAGCAGCGCATAGCCTACAACTTCGATGTGCCTGAGGCCCTTGACAACAGCCTCTTGGCTGCCGACCTTGCCACCTTGCGCGCGGGCAAGCCTGCCGAGATTCCCCACTACGACTTCACCACCCAATGCAGAGTGGGCAGCCGCATGCAAGATCCGCTGCCCGTCATCATCGTCGAGGGCATTTTGGTCATGAGCCTGCCTGAGCTGGCTGATCAAATGGATCTGAAGGTGTTTGTGGATGTGGATGCAGACATTCGCTTGGCGCGCCGCCTGCAGCGCGACTGTGCCGAGCGGGGCCACGAGGTGGCAGGTGCCATCACGATGTATATGAACAATGCACGGCCAGCCCATGAAAAGTACGTGCAGCCCTGCATAGATATCGCCGATGTCGTTATTACCGACGCTCTCGACGCACAAGCAGTCGACTCCTTGGCAGCAACAATTAAGGCTGCCGCGCTGGCAGACGTTTAGAAATTAGATAAGTTTGCGATAAAAGCAGGAATGCTCGCCGGTATGGCACGCGGGGCCTTCGGCATCAACAATTGCAAGCAGACAATCGGCATCGCAGTCGTAGTAAAGCTCGCGCACATGCTGGATATTGCCGCTGGTGGCACCCTTGTTCCACAACTCTTGACGGCTGCGGCTCCAAAACCAGGTCGTGCCCGTTTGCTTTGTCAGCTCAATGCTTTCGGCATTCATCCAGGCAACCATCAGCACATCTTTGCTTGAGGCCTCCTGCACCACACAGCAAATGAGCCCCTGGTCGTTAAACTTTAGCTCTACATCTTCAGCAGCCATTGCGCGCCCTTTCTACAGCCTGACCGGAATGCCTTGGGCCGCCATATACTCCTTCACCTGGCGCACCGAAAGCTCGCCAAAATGGAAGACGCTGGCGGCCAAAACGGCATCGGCCTCCCCTTCCAAAATGCCTTCAGCGAAGTGCTCGAGCTTGCCTACGCCACCTGAGGCAATGACGGGGATGTCAACCGCACGGGCAACAGCGCGGGTCAACGCCAAATCGAAGCCGTCCTTGCTGCCATCGCAGTCCATACTGGTCAGCAAAATCTCGCCGGCGCCGCGCTTGGCCGCCTCGGCTGCCCAAGCAACTGCATCGATGCCGGTGTCTTTGCGCCCGCCGTGAACATAGGCGGTCCACTTGTTAGGGTTGCCCGGCACGCTCTTGGCATCAATTGCCACCAGCACCGCCTGGCTTCCAAAGGCCAGAGCGCCCGACGTTATGAGTTCAGGGGTTTTCAGCGCAGCGCTGTTAAGGCTCACCTTGTCAGCACCGGCAGCGATCATGGTGCGCATATCGGCAACGGTGGAAAAACCGCCGCCCACCGCATAAGGGATGTGCACTTCCTCGCTGGCGCGGCTTGCCATCTCGATAGTGGTCTTGCGCCCCTCATGGGTGGCGGTGATATCGAGGAAAATGACCTCGTCAGCGCCTTGACGGTCATACTCTGCGGCCAGCTCAACTGGGTCACCGGCGTCACGCAGGTTCACAAAGTTGATGCCCTTGACCACACGGCCGTTCTTTACATCCAGGCATGGGATGACACGTTTGGTTAGCATGTGCTTTGAGCCTCCTTGATGCAGGCGATTGCCTCTTCAACCGTAAAGACGCCCTCATATAGTGCGCGCCCCGTGATGGCGCCGTCGATATCGGCACCGCAGGCCACCAGGTTGCGCAGATCATCGAGGGTGGCCAAGCCACCACTGGCCGTGACGCGCACCCCCGGGCAGCTTTTTGCAATAGCCGCATAGGCGGCCGCATCGATGCCCATTTGCATGCCGTCACGGGCGATATCGGTATACACCAAGTTGCTGATGCCCATCTCGGCAAGCTCTGAGATGAGTTGCTCGGCAGGTATGCCATCCTCAGTGTCGAGCCAACCCTCGCACGCCACGATGCCGTCTTTGGCATCGATGCCCGCCACGATCAGAGGGCCGTATTCCTTGGCAGCCTGCAGCGCAAACGCGCGGTCTTTCACCAGGGCGCTCCCCAACACCACACGGCGCACACCAGCAGCCACATAGCGCTCGATAGCCTCCATACTGCGGATGCCACCGCCCACCTCAACCTCGCAGGAAAGCTCGGCCACCATGCGTTTGATGAGCTCGATGTTGGTGGGGGCGCCATCGCGGGCACCGTCCAAATCGACGATGTGCACGCGCTCGGCGCCGGATTTCTCGAAGGCAGCGGCCTGCGCCACAGCATCTTCGTTATAGACGGTCACCTGGTTGTAGTCGCCCTTCTTTAAGCGCACCGCCTTGCCGCCCAAAATATCAATGGCCGGAACCAAAATCATGCGATGCTCCTTTCAACAATATGCCCGAAGTTTGCCAACACCTGCATGCCTAACGCAGACGACTTCTCGGGGTGGAACTGGCAGGTGAAGATGTTGTTATGGTGCACCGCACTGCAAAATTCTTGGGCATGCATGGTTGTAGCCGCAATGTCTTGCTGGTGCGCCGGCACGCCAATATAGGAATGGGTGAAGTAGAAATACGACCCGCTCTCGATGCCTTCAAACAGCGGGTTTTCGCTACAGAACTCCACCGAGTTCCAGCCCACATGGGGCACCTTGAGCTTGCGGCCGTCTTCTGTGAGGGCCGGCATGCGCTCCACATGGCCCTCGATAAGCCCAAGGCCTTCCATGCGCTGGCCTTCCTCACAGCCCTCGTCACCCCACTTATAAATGAGCTGCTGGCCCAGGCAGATACCTAAAAAGGGAGTACCAGCACTGACACGCTGTTTGACGGCATCGCTTTGGCCCAGCTCGTTCATGGTGGTCATGGCATCGGCAAAGGAGCCAACACCGGGCAGCACCAGGCCATCGGCGCGCAAGATGTCGGCAGGATCCGAGCTAATAAACGCATCATAGCCGGCATCGGCAAGGCCGCGCTGGACGCTTGCCAGGTTGCCTTTTTGGTAGTCGATAACACAGATGGAAACGGCCACTTTCTACAGCGCTCCTTTAGTTGACGGAACCACATCGGCAATGCGCGGGTCGATGGCCACGCAGTCCTTCAAGACGCGGGTCACAGCCTTAAAGGACGCCTCGAGAATATGGTGGCTGTTGCGCCCTGCAATCTGGCGCACATGCAGCGTTAAACCGGCATTATCAGCAAAGGCGATGAAGAACTCCTCACCCAGCTCGGTGTCGAAATTGCCCACCTGCTCGGCAGCTATATTTAGCTCACAGTGGCACTGGCCACGACCAGAGATGTCAATAGCAGCCAAAATGAGCGTCTCATCCATAGGGAGCACGCAGCTGCCATAGCGCACGATGCCTTTGCGCTCGCCCAACGCCTCACGCACAGCCTGCCCCAACACGATGCCGCAGTCCTCAACTGTGTGGTGTGCATCGATTTCGATGTCACCTTTGGCATGCACCGTCAGGTCGAAAAGGCCGTGGCGGCCGAAAGCGTCGAGCATGTGGTCAAAAAACGGCACACCGGTAGCGATGTCGGTCTTGCCGGTGCCGTCTAAGTCAATCTCGACGGTGATGTCGGTCTCTTTGGTTGTGCGGGTGATCTTGGCGCATCTGGCCATAGGTGCCCTCCCTTATCAAATCTTTAAATTTCAGCCGCTTGATTATCGCGCAACATGGCAACAAAAGGGCGCATTTGCACCGCTCACAATCCGTTGTACCCCCAAATCGCTGGATAAATGGTTAAAAGAATGTTGCAAGCAATTTAGCGGCGTATAATGCACAAGGCAAATCCAGCATACAGATACAGCAAACCTGGGAGGTTTAAGCACTCATGAAGAAAATCCTTATCCTCGGCGGAGGGTTTGGCGGTTATTACACCGCAAAGGGCCTTGAAAAGCAGCTGAAAAGCGGCGAGGCCGAGGTAACGCTTGTAGACGTTAACGGCATGTTGGTTTATCAGCCGTTTTTGCCTGAGGTTGCCGGTGGTTCTATCGAAGCACGCCACATCGAGCTGCCCTTGCGCCGTCACCTGAAGAAAACCCATATTGTTCAGGCAAAAGTTGAAAACATCAACCATGCAGAAAAGACGGTCACCGTCAGCAGCCGCAACGCCCGCACCTGGACCATCTCCTATGACATCCTGGTCGTCGCTTTGGGCGCTGTCACCAAAACCTTCCCCACCCCTGGCATTGCAGAAAACGCCGTGGGCATGAAGGTTATGGAAGAGGCCGTCTATGTGCGCAACCGCATCGTCAACAACATCTCCCTTGCATCCGAGATGGACGCTGATGACCCGGCGCGCAAACGCCTGCTGACCTTTGCTGTTATCGGCGGCGGTTTCAGCGGCATGGAGTCCATCGCCGAGATGTTCGATTTCGCCTCCCGCATTATCAAGAGCGAATACCCCAACATGACGCCGGCCGACTTGAACTTCCACCTCATCGAGGCTGCACCCCGCATCATGCCCGAGCTTTCCGAAGACCGCGCCAAATGGGTAGTCAAGCGCCTCAGCGACCGTGGCATCAACTTCCATTTGAGCACCTGTGCCGACAGCGCCATCGGTGGCTTGATCAAGACCTCCACCGGTGAGGAGATCGATGCCGACCTCATCATCTGGACCGCTGGCACCAAGGCCTGCCCGGCTCTTGCTTCAAGCGACCTGCCCTTAGACCCCCGCGGCCGCATGACCTGCAACACCAAGCTGCAGGTTGTCGCGGATGGCGAGGTTGTCGAGGATGCTTGGGGTCTCGGCGACGCCACCGCAGTTGAGGACTTGAGCGGCTGCGGCCTGCCCGACAACAGCTGCGCCCCCACCGCTCAGCATGCCGTGCGCCAAGCCAAGCAGATGGCCAAGAACCTGGTGGCAACCCTGCGCGGCCAAGAGATTGGCGACTACTTCCACAAAAATGCCGGCGCCGTTGCAGGCTTGGGCCAGCACATCGGCACCTTCACCAGCGGCAGCAAGAAGTTCGGTTTCAACGGCTGGCTTGCTTGGATGGGCCACCGCTTCTATCACGGTTTTGCCATGCCCAGCTTTGAGCGCAAGTTCCGCATCTGGGGCGACTGGACCGGAGCTCTTATCCTAGGCCGCGACACCTCTTCAACCCGCCGCACCCAGCGCCCGCGCCAGTTCTTCGAGGACTTCGCAGTACGCCCCAAAGAAGAGGACTAGTCTCTTCTTCACCTGATACAAAAAGCGGCCGCTGACACATAAAGTCAGCGGCCGCTTTCTTATATGCAACGTCTTTGCTAGAAGAACAAGTGGGCCAAAGGTGCCGCAATGAGCAAACTGATGAGAGTGCGCTCCAAGAAGAGCACGAACAGCTCGACGATGTTCACCGGAATCTTTGAACCCAAAATTAAGCCGCCCACCTCAGACAAGTAAATGAGCTGGGTGACGGAGATGACGGCAATGATGAAGCGTGCCATCGGGTCTGCCACCGTTGCAGCAGCAATAACAGAAGGCGTAAACATGTCCACAAACCCGACCACCATGGTCTGGCTGACCGCTGCGGCCTCGGGCACCTGCAGCACGTTCAAAAGCGGCACAAACGGCGTGCCCAAGATGCCAAAAATAGGCGTGTACATGGAAAGCACCAGTGCAATAGTGCCGATGCACATAACGACTGGCAACACGCCAAACCACATGCCAGCTGCATTTTTGATGCCGTTTTCCAGAAATTGCGCAATGCCGCGGTATTCCTCCACGCGCTCAACAGCCAAATGCACGCCATACTGACGCGAGTTCTTAAAGCCGTCAGGCAAGGTCTCGGGCATGGCCTTTCCTTCAACCAGATAGGTGTCCTTTTTCCAGCTCAAGGGTGGAATGCGGGGCAAAATGATGGCGCAGACAACACCTATCAGGCAGATGAGCAGGTAGTACGGACCGAAATATTCCATAAGCCCAACTTGAGAGAGCACGACGATGCTGAAGGTGATGGACACCGCAGAAAACGTCGTTGAGATGATGCAGGCCTCGCGGGTGGAATAGTAGCCGTCCTCATATTGGTTGCAGGTGAGCATAACACCAAGCGTGCCGTCCCCAATCCAAGACGTAATGCAGTCGACAGCGGCACGGCCCGGGATTTTAAACAGCGGGCGCATGACCTTGGTGAGAAGCGCACCGATAAACTCAAGCAGGCCGAAATCCAAAAGCAGAGGCAAAAGCAGGCCTGCCAAGAAAAAGATGATCACCAGCACGGTGAGCAAATCGCTCAAAACAAACCCACCTGTATCAGCACTGGAAATCATGCCGAGCGCGCTATCAGGATCGTCAGCGCCAATCCCCAGATACACAATCCAGATAAACACCGCACCCAAGCAACGGATGATTGCCCAAACCGGCGTGGTACTAAAAGTTTCGTCGATGAGGGGGTAGCTGGTGATAAATGATGGCTTGCCCAAACTCGCAATGCCAAGAACGGCAGAAATAGTGACGATTATGACGCACAGCAGGGGCAAGAAATCCCCCAGCAGGGTGCCAATGGCGTCAGCAACTACCTTGATAGAGATGGTCCAAGTGCCTTCAACATTGATGGGCACCATAAACAACAAGATACCGATGACTGACGGGATAACAAACCCGGCAATCTGTTTAGCGCTGTACTTCTCGTTTTGCACGACGTCAGAGCTTTTCTCGCCTTCGGTGTTTTCGGTTTCCATCACGGCCTCCCATCGCACGAATTCGCTACGCGAAATACTACGGCATCACCGCGTGCAACGGAGACCGCAAGACCTCAACAAGAAAGAAAACCTACCGATTTTCCCGTATGGTCACTTCCTCGGCAGGCTCCACGCGGCAGGTTAACCCGGCCTGCAAGCGCTCGTTGTAGCGTTGGTTGCTGGCATCGATAAAGGCCTTGAACAAAAGCCCCATACGCACCGGGAAATACTCCGGGTGCCACTGGGTGCCCATGAAGAAAAGCCTGTCGGGCATCTCGATGGCCTCCACAAGCCCGTCGGTGGCATAGGCGGCTGGGCGCAGGTTAGGCGCCACCGTCTTGATGCCCTGGTGGTGCATGGAGTTCACTGCCAAAGTGTCGGTGCCCAAAATGCTGCCAAGCCGGGTGCTTTGGTCGATGGTCACAAAGTGGCTCGGGCATTCGTAGTGGTCTTGTTGCCAGTGCTTCAGGCGCGTTGCCTCGGAGCTTTGCATGATGCCATATTCCTCGGTGGTACGAGCCATATCGAGGCGGTCTTGGGCGCATGACGCGTGCTCATCGTTTTCATACACACACCCCGGGCACAAAACGCGTTTGATGTCCTCGCTGGTCAAATGCGTGTTTTCAGCAGCATCAGTGCTGGGGTCATCAACCGGGATGTAAAGCCCCTCAAGTGCCCACTTATTGCCACCGATGGAGCTGTAGTCATCGGCCAAGTCTTGATAAAGCGTACCGCCAAAGTGCACGTTAATCATCTGCATACCGCGGCACACGCCCAACACGGGGATGTCGTAGTCGTAGGCATAGTTGAGGATGCGCTGTTCCATGCGGTCGCGGTTTGGGGTCAGCGGGGAAAGCTTGTCGCTGTGCTCGGTCTGCCCATATAAATCGGGCGTGATGTCATGGCCGCCCGTGAACAGAAAACCGTCAATCTGCGGAAGCAGGTATTCATAGATGCGTACATCTTCGGTGATGGGCAGGGCAATGGGCATGCCACCCCATTTCTCAATGGCTTGGCAATAATTCTGCTTCAAACGAACGATATCGTCTTCGGGCACATAGGTGGGAACGATGCCAATCAGCGGCACATGGTCTTGCTTTTGCTGCACGCTTTTTCCTCCTCAATAAAACACGCTTGGCAATTCTAACAGTATGCGAAAGCTTCTAAGTTGCCGAACAGCTGAAATAAACCGTTAACAATCGGTGCGTATGATTTCATGCGTCAAAGCAGACGGCCAAAACACTGGGAGATGAATAGGCACGATGCGAAAAATTAATGAAGAGTGCGGTGTGTTGGGCATCTACAGCCCCGTTGCAGCAGCACTTCCCTACCAAATGAGCGCAGGCTTGTGCGCACTGCAGCACCGCGGGCAGGAATCCTGCGGCATAGTTATCAATCGAGACGGGTTGTTCAGCACCCACAAAGACATCGGCCTGGTAAACGACGTGTTCACAGCCGACATCCTTGAGCGCCTCGGCGGAGGAAACATCAGCGTAGGCCACGTGCGCTATGGCACCACCGGCGCAAACGAGCTGTGCAACGTGCAGCCCATCGTGGTCAACCACATGAAAGGCCACATGGCCCTTGCCCACAATGGCAACCTGACCAATGCCTTAGAGTTGCGCACCGAGCTCGAAATGCAAGGCTCCATTTTTCACACCACCGCTGACACCGAAGTCATCTCTTATGTGATCACCAAAGAGCGCCTGCAAGCGCCTTCCATCGAGCAAGCGGCAAACCAAGCTATGAGCCGCATCAAGGGCGCTTACTCGTTGGTGCTGATGTCTCCCACCAAACTTATCGCCCTGCGCGATGAAAACGGCTTCAGACCGCTGTGCTATGGCACCATGAGTGATGGCACCTATGTGGTTGCATCCGAAACCTGCGCGCTTGACACCCTCGGCGCCACCTTTGTGCGCGAGATTGACCCGGGCGAGATTGTCATCTTCGATAAAAATGGTGTGCGCAGCATCCGTGATCACTGCGGCAAAGCACCACGCAGCTTGTGCGTGTTCGAAGCGGTCTATTTTGCCCGCCCCGACTCGGTGATGGATGGCTGCTCCATCCACAACGCCCGTGTTACCGCAGGCCGCATATTGGCTCAAGAGCATCCCATAGATGCCGACATCGTCATGGGCGTGCCCGACTCCGGCCTAGACGCCGCACTGGGCTATGCCCGCGAGGCCAATTTGCCCTATGAGATTGGCTTTACCAAGAACAAATACATCGCCCGCACCTTTATTGCGCCCGGGCAAAGCAACCGCGAAAAGAAGGTTCGCCAAAAGCTCAACCCCATCGCCGATGTGGTCAAGGGCAAGCGCATCGTGCTCATTGACGACTCCATCGTGCGCGGCACCACCTGCAAAACCATCGTGCAGATGTTAAGGGCGGCAGGCGCAGCAGAAGTCCACATGCGCATCTCGGCGCCGGCGTTTTTGAACCCCTGCTATTACGGCACCGACATCGACTCGCGGGAAAACCTGATTGCCTGTGGGCGTACTGACGAAGAGATTGCCGAGCTTATCGGCGCTGACAGCTTGGGCTACTTAAGCATTGACGGTGTTAAACGTCTTTTGGGCGACTGCCCCGAAAACGGTTACTGCACCGCCTGCTTTGATGGCCGCTACCCCGTTGAGCCTCCTGCCGACACGCGCAAAGACCGCTTCGAGGCCGGCATCACACTCTAAAGACGCACCGTCATTAACACGATAGAAATATACGCGCAACAATTGCGCAATGCGCCTTGCGTAGTCTGGTCTGGTTTACATTTGGAGGAGTGTAGCCATGAACCAAACAGAGCAAGAGACTCTCTATAGCCCTGCCTTCGAGCATGATTCCTGCGGCATCGGTGCCGTGGTTCAGATCAAAGGCATCAAAAGCCACGAGTGCGTGAGCGACGCGCTGAGCATCGTGGAAAAACTCGAACACCGCGCCGGCAAGGACGCCTCCGGGCAAACCGGCGACGGCGTTGGCATCATATTGCAAGTTCCCGCAAAGCTGCTCAACGCTGCTGTATGCGAGGAAGGCCTCGTTAAGGACGGCGCCGATAACAGCCCGCTGGGCGAGTGCGGCGACTTCGGCGTCGGCATGTTCTTCTTTCCGCAAGACAAGCTGACCCGTCGCTTGCGTATGCGCGCACTGGAAGTGGTGCTTGAAAAGCGCGGCATGCAGCTCATCTGCTGGCGTGAAGTCCCAACCAACCCAAGCGTATTAGGGCAAAAGGCACTGGATGCCATGCCAGCCATTTGGCAGGCGTTAGTTGCCCGCCCGCAAGGCATTGAGGCCGGCATCGACTTCGACCGCCAGCTCTATCTTGCGCGCCGTGAGTTTGAGCAATCCGCTGCCGACACGTATGTGGCAAGTTTCTCAAGCCGCACCGTTGTCTATAAGGGCATGTTTTTGGTGCAGCAGTTGCGCAAGTTCTACCTCGACTTGCAAGATGAGCGCTGCGAAAGCGCTTTGGCCATGGTGCACTCCCGTTTTTCGACAAACACCAACCCCAGCTGGGAGCGGGCACACCCCAACCGTGTGCTGCTGCATAACGGCGAGATCAACACCATCCGTGGCAACCTCGACCGCATGAACGCCCGTGAAGAGACCATGCACACGCCCTATTTTGACAACGACATGGATTGCGTCATGCCGGTGGTCAACGCCGGTGGCAGCGACTCGGCCATGCTTGATAACACCCTTGAGTTTTTGATGTATTCCGGCATTGAGCTGCCCAAAGCCGTGATGATGCTCGTGCCGGAGCCTTGGAGCAAAAACACCAACATGCCTGCCGATGTGCGCGACATGTACCACTACTACGCCTCGATGATGGAGCCCTGGGATGGCCCGGCAGCGCTGCTGTTTACCGATGGCGAGGTCATGGGCGCCGCTTTAGACCGCAACGGTTTGCGCCCCTGCCGCTACTACGTCACCGACGACGACCGCCTCATCCTCTCATCTGAGGTGGGCGTGCTCGATATTGCCGATGAGCACATCATCACCAAGCAAAGGCTGGAGCCAGGCCGCATGTTGGTGGTTGACACCAAGGCCGGGCATCTGCGCACCGATGCTGAGGTGAAGGGCGGCTATGCAGCTGAACACCCGTACGGCGAGTGGCTTGACTGCCAGCTGGTCAAGCTGGACGCGCTGCCCTCCCCCAAGAAGCGTTTCCAAAATTACAACCGCACCGAGCTCAAGCGCCTCTATAAGGCCTTCGGCTACACCTATGAAGACATCTATAAGGTCATCCGCCCCATGGCCCTTACTGGTGTGGAGCCCACGGCCGCTATGGGCGTCGACACGCCGTTGGCTGTGCTCGACGCTGAAAACCGCCCGTTGTTTGACTACTTCAAGCAGATGTTTGCCCAGGTGACAAACCCGCCTATCGACTCAAGCCGCGAGCAGATTGTTACCGACACCACCGTCTATGTGGGAAGCGACGGCAACCTGCTGGAGGACTGCGCACAAAACTGCAGCTTGCTGCAGATTGACTCCCCCATCTTAACCGAGCTTGAGCTGGAGAAGATCAAGGCGCTTGATACTGAAAACCTCACCTCGCAGGTTATCAGCTTGCTTTACTTCCAAAACACCCCACTTGACGTGGTGTTAGACCGCCTGTTCCTCAACATCGAGAAGGCCTATCACAACGGCGCCAACATCATCATTTTGTCTGACCGCGGCGTGGACGAAAACCATGTTGCCATCCCCAGCTTGCTTGCGGTAAGCGCTGTTGAGCAATATTTGGTGCGCACCAAGAAGCGCACTGCCGTCTCGGTGGTGCTTGAAAGCGCAGAGCCCACCAGTGTGCACCACTTTGCAACCCTGCTCGGCTATGGTGCCCGCGCCATCTGCCCCTATCTTGCACATCAGTGCATCCGCGACCTCATCGAAAACGGCCGCCTTGACCGTGACCGCTATGTGGCGGTGCAAGCCTATAACAATGCTGTGTTGCAGGGTGTGGTCAAGATCAGCGCCAAGATGGGCATCTCGGCTCTGCAGTCCTACCAAAGCGCCCAGATCTTTGAGATCTTGGGCTTGGCCCCAGATGTGGTAAACACCTACTTCACCAACACGGTAAGCCGCATCGGTGGCATTGGCCTTGAAGAGATTGCACAGCTGGTCAACGAGCGCCACACCGCCGCATTCGACCCCATGGGCTTAAGCGAAGACCTCTCGCTTTCAAGCCTCGGTGCCCACAAGATGCGCAGCGCAAACGGCGCTGAAAGCCACCTGCTCAACCCCCACACCATCATCTATCTGCAGGCGGCAGCACAAGAGGGCGACTACGAGAAGTTCAAGTGCTATTCAGACATGCTCGATAAAGACTCTCAGCCCCACAACCTGCGCGGTTTGATGGCCTTCGACTTCGAAAATTGCACAGCAATCGACATTGACGAGGTGGAGCCCGTTAGCGAAATTGTCAAACGCTTCAAAACGGGAGCGATGTCATATGGCTCCATCAGTCAGGAAGCACACGAGTGCTTAGCCATTGCCATGAACCGCTTAGGCGGCAAGAGCAACTCTGGCGAAGGCGGCGAGACACCCGAGCGCTTGGGCACCGAGCGCGGCAGCGCCATCAAGCAGGTGGCAAGCGGCCGTTTTGGCGTCACCAGCGAATACTTGGTCAGCGCTCAAGAGATCCAGATCAAGATGGCCCAGGGCGCCAAGCCTGGCGAAGGTGGGCACCTGCCCGGCGGCAAGGTATGGCCTTGGATTGCCAAGACCCGCTACTCCACCCCTGGCGTCAGCCTCATCAGTCCGCCGCCGCACCACGATATCTACTCCATCGAGGATTTGGCAGAACTTATCTACGACCTGAAAAATGCCAACAAGTGCGCAACTATCGCCGTTAAATTGGTAAGCGAGGCAGGCGTGGGCACCATCGCTGCAGGCGTTGCCAAAGCCGGCGCCGAGACCGTGCTTGTGAGCGGCTATGACGGCGGCACAGGCGCCGCCCCGCGCAGCAGCATCTCCGGAGCTGGCCTGCCTTGGGAGCTAGGCGTGGCCGAAGTGCACCAGACCCTCATTCAAAACGGGCTGCGCAGCCATGTGCGCATTGAAGCCGATGGCAAACTGATGACCGGCCGCGATGTGGCCATTGCTGCTGCCTTGGGCGCCGAGGAGTTTGGTTTTGCCACCGCCCCGTTGGTTGCCATGGGTTGCGACATGATGCGCGTCTGCAACTTAGACACCTGCCCGGTGGGCATTGCAACCCAAAACCCTGAGCTGCGCCGCAACTTCCGCGGCAAGCCCGAATATGTAGAGAACTTCATGCGCTTCATCGCTGAAGAACTGCGCGAAATCTTAGCTGCCTTGGGCTTGCACACCGTAGACGAGCTGGTGGGCCGCACCGACCTTCTCAACGTCAACACAGCCGGTGCCACAAGCCGCGCCGAGATGGTCGACGTTAGCCGCATCTTGACCAAACACCCGGGCAAAGCGGTGCTTTACAACGCCGCTGACACCTACGACTTCAAGCTGGAGCAAACGTTAGATGCCCGCTGTCTGTTGCCGTTGCTCGACGCAAAGCCTAAGCGCAGCAAAAGAGCAGCCAAGAGCACAGCGAAGAGCGCATACACCTTCCCCATCACCAGCACCGATCGCGCTGTTGGAACACTGTTTGGCGCTGAGCTGACCCGCCGATTTGGCACAACGCTCAACGATGGCGCCTATCGCTTCAAACTGGTGGGCGGCGCCGGGCAAAGCTTTGGTGCGTTCATCCCGAAGGGCCTGACACTTTAGTTGGAAGGCGACAGCAACGACTACTTCGGCAAGGGCCTCAGCGGCGGCGAGCTTATCGCCTACCCCCATGCAAATAGCATGCGCCGCAGCGAAGACAACGTCATCATCGGCAACGTGGCGCTGTATGGTGCCACCAGCGGCAGGGCCTTTATCTCGGGCCGCGCCGGTGAGCGTTTCTGCGTGCGCAACTCCGGTGCCACCGCTGTTGTTGAAGGCGTCGGCGACCACGGATGTGAATATATGACCGGCGGTTGCGTGGTCATACTTGGCACCACTGGGCGCAACTTTGCAGCCGGTATGAGCGGCGGCGTTGCCTATGTCTACGATGCCAACCACGACCTCTACCGCCGCACCAACAAAGGCCTCGTTGCCATCGAGACGCTGAGCGCCAGCGAAGACATCTTGACGGTCTGGCAGCTCATTGACGAGCATGCCCGCCTGACCGGCTCGGCCATAGCCCGCGAGATGCTCGCAAACTTCGACGAGCGCATAGCCGATTTCAAGAAGGTCATCCCCCATTCGTATCGCAAGATGACCACACTCATCAACGACAACCTTGCCCATGGCATGAGCCCTGACGAGGCGGCCACCAAGGCGTTTTTGGAAAGGGATGAATAGCGATGGGAAAACCAACAGGGTTCATCGATTACACACGCACCGAAGCCCCCGAAGTTGAGGCCAAAAAGCGCGTGGGCAACTTTGAGTTCTTCCACGGAAAGCTCAGCAGCGAGCAACGTTGCAAGCAGGCAGGGCGCTGCATGGATTGCGGCGTGCCGTTTTGCCAGGCTGGCATCCAGATGGACGGCAAGCTCATAGGCTGCCCGCTGCGCAACCTCATCCCCGAGTTTAACGACCAGCTCTGGCTGGGCAACCTGCCCATGGCACTTGAGCGCCTGCTGCGCACCAACTGCTTTCCTGAGTTCACCGGCTATGTGTGCCCCGCCCCGTGTGAGGATGCCTGTGCCGCCGGTAAGGTCTCAAGCCCCGTTACGGTCAACGCAAACGAGCGCCACATCATTGAGCAGGCTTTTGAAGATGGCCTAATGCAGCCACAAGCACCCCGCCGGCGCAGCGGCATGCGTGTAAGCATAGTGGGAAGCGGCCCTGCCGGCCTCGTTGTGGCTCAGTTGCTCAACCAGCGCGGGCACAGCATCACCGTTTATGAGCGCAGCGCCACCCCAGGCGGCCTGCTGGTCTATGGCATCCCCAACATGAAGCTCCCTAAACAGGTGGTGGCACGCCGCATCGAGTTGATGGAAGCAGAGGGCATTACATTTACCTGCGGTGTTGACGTGGGCCGCGATGTCACCCTTAGCGAGCTCAGCGAAACTTTTGATGCCGTAGTGTTGGCAATCGGAGCACAGCAACCCCGTGTGGTGGAGTTTAAGGGCGACGCCCCACAAGTGTGCTTTGCTTTGGACTACTTAGGCGCCGTTGCAGCTGAACAACTTGGAGAGGCCACACTTGACGAGCGTTTTAACGCTGCTGGCAAAACAGTTGCCATCGTCGGTGCCGGCGACAGTGCAAACGACTGCATTGCCACTGCCCTGCGCCAAGGTGCTGCCGATGTCATGCAGCTCATCCGCCGCCCAGCAGCCGACTACGCGCCCATGGCCGACTACGCCCATGCAGAGGCAGATGCCGTGCTTGGCCACGACATCCGCCGCTTCGAAACAAAGGTCGCCGCAGTGCACACCAGCAAAAACGGCGCCCTCAGCGGGCTGACCTTGACCACCCCCGACGGTGAGACAAAAGCGCAAGCCGAGCTGTTGGTGATCGCATCAGGCTTTAGCGGAGCCGAGCCTTACGTGTTTGAGGGCTTTGATAAAGAAGCGAGCACCAATGTGTTCAGCGCGGGCGATTGCACGCTGGGTGCCTCACTGGTGGTGCGCGCCATGGCAGATGCCCGCAACACTGCCCGTGCAGTGGATGAGTATTTGATGGGCTACACCGGCATCTCATAGTCACGCCAGACCAATAAGGAGGTGAAAAGCTGTTAAAGTAACGCTTGTCTGCAAACGAAAGGATTCACGTATGATGCGCCTGCATGCAAAGCGTATAGTCGCCACAGTTGCCACTGTGGCACTTGCAACAGCTTGTTCACTTCCTTTGAGCGCCTGCTCATCCATGGGGTCACGCCTTGGTGGCCTTTTGGACAACGGCCCCTCCCTTTATGGCTCCACCTTTACCGCTGCAGAGCGCGGTGAGCGCCCCGACATCACCGTGGACGCCCGCGACCACTACACCGATGTATCAAGCGCCAGTGATGCCACCGTGCTTGTCTATATCGTCGGCTCAGACCTAGAAAGCCAAGAGGGCGCCGCAACAGAAGACATCAACGAAATGTTGGCCGCCAAGACAGGCGAAAACGTCAATGTGTTAATCCAGACGGGCGGAGCAACGCAGTGGTCAAACCCTCTGATCGAATCTGGCACTGCCCGCTATTCCATGAGTAACGGTCAGCTCAACTATGAAGACAGCCTCGGCAAGCTGGATATGTGCAAGACCAGCACCTTGACCGACTTCATCAAATGGGGCGTCAAAACAGCACCGGCCGACCGCTACGAGTTGATTTTGTGGGACCACGGCGGTGGCACCATGGCTGGCTTTGGCTATGACGAATACTACGAGCAAGACGACCTCAGCATCGCCGACATCTCCAGCGCCGTGAAGTCTTCAGGTGCCACCTTCGACTTCATCGCCTTTGATGCCTGCTTAATGGGCACCATTGAGACGGCCTACTCGTTTGAAAATTACGCCGACTACTTCATCGGTTCAGAAGAAAGCGAAGCAGGCTATGGCTGGTATTACACCAACTGGCTCGCTGCGCTTGAGAAAGATCCGTCAATTGACACCGTCGAGCTGGCCAAAACCATCATCGATGACTACATCAGCGGTCCGGACGCCAGTGTGTTCGACGGTGACACCTTAAGCATCATCGATTTGGCTGAGGTCGACTGGCTTAGCGAGCAAATCGAAACCCTGATGAATAACTGCGCCAAAGCGCTTGACAGCGACTACAGCACCATTTCTGCAGCGCGTGCAAATGCTAAGGCCTTCGGCGACGGCGAGTACGACCAGATCGACATCGTAGACTTTTGCGACCGTGTGCAGGTGGAAGGCTACGGCACGGTGGCTGCGGGCGTCGAACACATCGTCAAATATTCCTCTGCCAGCACCGGTGTTGCGGCAGCAAACGGTCTTGCCATGTACTTCCCTTATGTCTACCCCGCCTATTACTCCGAGGTGAAAGACATCTTGTCAAGCATTGACTACCCCAGCGCAATCACCGACTTCTATGACACCTTCGTCACTATCAAGGCGGCAGGTAGCGAGCAGTTTGGCGACAGCGACCGCTACGGCTACTCGTCCTCCGGCATCTTCGGCTATGACATCTCCAGCCTGTTCGGCTCTTCGTGGTATGACAGCAGCACTGCAGACAGCTACGACTACAGCAGCACCGACACTGTCGACGACACAACGCTCACTCTGACCGACAAGGGCAGCTATTACGCGCTGAGCCTCAGCGATGAGCAGTGGGAAAGCATTGTTGGTGCACAGCTTATGGTCATGCTCGATGACGGCGAGGGCTACATCGATCTGGGCACCTCTGACACCTACGAGTTTGACAGCGACAACGATTTGATTGTGGATTTCGACGGCAACTGGGTCTCGCTAAATGGCCAGGTTGTCCCCTTCTATAGCACCGGCACCGAGCAAATCTCCTCGAGTGAGTGGAGCCGCAGCGGGTATGTGCAAGCAGAGCTCAACGGGCAGACTGACATCCAAATCATGCTGTACTGGGATAACGACACGCCAAACGGCAAGGTGCTGGGCTATTGCAAGGCGGCAGAAGACGACGCCAGTGGCGCCGGCGTTCAGGGCAAACGTTACTTGCAGTTTAAGAACGGCGACACCATCGACTTTTATTGCGACTGCTACACCTATAGCGGCAGCTACGATGGCGAATATTATATTGGCGACCAAATCACCTACAACGGCAGCTTGAAGTTGTCCACCTACAGCCTCAGCGATGAAAGCCTCGTCATCGGCTACGTGCTGACCGACATTTACGGTGCCAACTATTACACCGAGTGGGTCGAACTCTAGAAGAAACGCAAAGGAAAATCTCATGTTTATCGAAGTCTCATACCCCATCAGCCACCATATGCCGGTCTACCCGGGTTTGCCTGATGTTGAACTCAACGACCGAGAGCGCATTGCAAACGGCGATGCCTGGAACGGCACGGTTATGACCATCTACACCCATGCCGGCACCCATGTGGATGCCCCCTCCCACTACCGCGACGGTGCCTCCACGTTGGATATGATCCCCATCGAGCATTTCATGTATGAGCACCCTGTCATGGTTGAGATTGATGCCTGCGAAAGCTACCTCATCACTATTGACGATATCTGCAACACCCCGGGCGCAACCGAAGCAGACTTGCTCTTCTTTAACACCGGCTGGTGGAAAAAGCGCGAGAACGACTTTGAAGCCTACTCCCATGACTTCCCGGCACTTTCAGCCGAGGCAGCAGCCTTCATTCGCACAAAAATGCCGCAGTGCAAAGCAGTAGCCATCGACACCCTAAGCATTGAGAATTTGGGGATCGGTGCCACTAACGGCTATGCCACCCACAACACCTTGCTTGACGACCGCAACGGCCTGCCCTGCATGATTTATGAGGACTACGACCCCTCACAGATCGTGGGCAAAAAGCTTGTGCGGGCCTTCACCACGCCGCTGCGCCTGCAAAACCGCGAGGCAACGCCTGTGAACCTGGTTGTAGAGATTGCATAAGGCATAGTGCACATGAGGCTGTTTATTGCATCGGACATCCATGGCAGCGCCGCTGCTGCAGAAACGCTTGTCGAGCACATCGAGGCCTTTAAGCCTGAGCACATCTTGCTGCTTGGAGACGTCCTCTACCATGGCCCCCGCAACGGTCTGCCCACCTCCTATGACCCCAAAGCTGTTATCGCTGCACTTAACCCGCTGGCCAGCCGCATTGTTGCCGTGCGAGGCAACTGCGATGCAGAGGTTGACCAGATGGTGCTTGACTTCGATTGCATGCAAAGCTGGCGTGCGCTGGATGCTGACGGCATGCGCTTCGTGATGACCCACGGGCATTTGTACGAGCCCGACTGCCTGCCGCCTGATTGCGAAAAGGGCGACGTGCTTTTGAGCGGGCACACCCATATAAAGCAGCTCAAGCGCAGCGATAGCGGGCTTATCTGTTTAAACCCCGGCTCGCCCACCTTCCCAAAAGACGGCAGCGCAAGCTATGCCACCTACTGCGATGGCATCTTCAGGCTGCACACTCTTAATGGCGAGATGGTCTCTGAACTCGCAGCCGAAATCTAGCGCTTTTTACAGCTTGATCTTCAACCCATCGTAGGCGGCCACCACGCGCCCATCATATTGCTTGATGTGCTCAGCGATGAGTTCCTCGACGTTTTCTTCCGGCTGGCAGATGTGCGGTGCAATGTGGGTTAGATAGATGTGCCCGGCATTAAGCTCAAGACCCTCAGCTATGGTTGCCTGCACGCTGTGGTGCGTCTTGAAGTTGCCCGTGTCGCCCCAAAACGTCGCATCCATGATTAGATTATCGACGTCTTGCAGCACCTCTTTCACCTCGGGCTCAAGCAGAGCCGTGTCAGGCGCATAGAAGGTGCGCGAGCCGGCTGGCGTGGTAATAAGGTAGCCATAGCAGCCCGGGCAGTGCTTCACCGGTATCGCTTGAATATTCAGCCCATCCACACTACGGGTCTGCCACTGCTCGAACTCGTCAGTGATAAAACAGTCCTCCATATAGGAAAACTCCTGCAAGGCCTCCTTGAGAGCATAAGGGCTGGCGTGGAAGGGCAACGGGGCGTCACGGTAGAGCCGCACCAGATATTCCAGCTCGCCAAAACCTCCCAAGTGGTCAAAGTGGGCATGGGTCAAAAACACTTCATCGATATCGGAGATGTTTTCGCGGATTAGTTGATGGCGCACGTCAGGGGGTGTATCTATGAGCACGGTGGCATTCCCCTGCACAACAACACCTGAGCACCCACGCCGCAAGCTCGGATCTTTGCGGGCAGCCTCGCAGGCTTTGCAATGGCAGAAAAAGGCTGGCACACCGCAGCCGCTGGTGGTGCCCAAAAAGGTCAGCGTGTGCTCCAGAGGCTTTGAGCGAAATGGCTGGGCGGCGCATTCAGCTGAAGCTGGGCAGCTTTCGCACTCGGCCTTCAGCTCAGGTGCCACATCGTCCCAGCCGCACCTCTCAAACCCGCACGCGTCATAAAAGCCAGCGGCATAACCCTCGCTGACCAAACGCAAATCGGCGTGCTTTTTCAGAGCATCCTTAAGCAAGCTTTCGCCCACGCCACGGCCCCGAACTGCCTCAAACACCACTACGGGGCGCACATACCACACGCCATCCGACATCTGCTCGCAGCGCAAAGCACCATAGACAACGTTGTCAGGAGTTGCCGCAACACGGATGTTTTCAGGGGTCTCGACACTGCCCATGCCCATCTCGGTGAACAACTGGCATATCAGCGGCAGGTCGGCCTCAACGCAATCCCGTATACGCCATGCAGGTGTAATCATCTTGTCTCCTAAACAACCAAATCGTTTCTCTTAAAAACCCTTGCCAATGGCTCGTGCGCATGCCCGAGCAATGGCCTCAGAAAGCTCTGCGTGTGCACAAATTGCGCGGAAGGGGTTTACCGCATGCTCAAGCTCGCATGCAACAACATGCAGACCTTGGCTGTCAAACTGCTCAGCAGTCAGCTCTTTAAAATGCATGCCATAGCCATATTCAGCAACCTCGGCCACCGTCTCCCACACTAGCTCCAAGCTAAAGACTTCTTTGTCATCAATAGGCGTTAACATCCAACTGTCTGCGTCGCCTTCCAGCGCTTTCTCGGCACGCTTTTCGACTTCGGCTGCCCGCTGCGCATCTGCATCGCCCAACAACATACTGGCAGCTTCTTCAAGGGCATGCGGCGGGTCTATCCCCCAGGCATCAAAGGTCGGAGTGTCTTCATCTTCAACCTCGGCCTCGCTTACAAACAGCCGTACCTTGCAGCATCTTCCTGGCCCCGCCTGGCGCCACCGCTCATGCACGTTGTCGACGCCCTCAAGGCGCTTGTGGGCAGCCTCTGAAACATGGACGCCCTCAAGCATGCGCTGCACAACCGGCATCTCACCGTCTTCAGGCTTGTTGCCCCACACCAGCAAGGCAGCTGAACCAAACCAATCCCACTCAGTGTTGCATCCGTTTAAGCTCAGCAACTGCTCGCGTCTGCGCGAAAGCAGCCCTTCGTAGCTTTCCCACTCCTGCGCCGTTATTTCCATATCTATCTCGGGAGCTTCCTTGATGCGCTTGATACCACGCAGCTCCATGGCATAAAGCAGTTCAACATAGCGCTCATAATCCTTTGGCGTAGTGCGCACATCGCTTAAGCAAAAATACTGCCCCAGCGGGAATGCACCCACCTTCTCAAGGCCTATCCACGCAAAAGCACGCTGGGGTTTATAGGGAGGAATACCGCTGGTCAAATCCATAAAGGGCGTGGCTTTGGCCATGAACTCATGGATTTTTTGAGACAGTGCTGCATCGGCCGCAGGCATAATGCGCGGCAACAGATCAACGCGACCAATGCCGCCAAAGTTGTTATCCATACAGGTAACAGAAGACACCTGACCTGCCGGTTTGCACACACGGCACATCTCTGCGAGAGCTGCCATATAGTCTGGCACCGCCGTGAGATACGTGTGAGAAACAACTGCATCAAAGGTGGCGTCTTCAAAGGGGAGATTGCAGCCATCGGCGCAGATAAACGCATAAGTGTTGGCATTGGACACCTGCTCGAAAAGCCCGTTTTTACTCCCCGCCGCACGCTCGTTAGCAATACGCACGAAGTTGCTGTCGAGGTCGACACCTATATATTCAACACCTTCAGTTTGCAGGCCTAGGCGAAAGGTGTATTCCCCTGAGCCGCAGCCTAGATCCAGCACTTTCATGCCGGGCTTCAAATTCAGATGCTGAAGAATCTGCGAGACAACATCGCGTGACAGGGTTGCCATACGCGTTGCCGCCAAAAATTCAGGAATCTGCCCATCAACCGACCATTGCACGCCGCGTCTCTACCTATTCATCCAGCTCAGTAAAGCTTCCAAAGGAGCCACGGCCCTGCATGAGCAGCTGCGTGCCACCAGCAAATACAGCTTTGAGGGTGCGCCCCACATAAAGCATATGGTCACCAAAGGAACGAGTTTCTACCAACTCGCACTCAATCCAAGCAATCGCCTGTTTTACTCTGACCGCCTCAACTGCCGCGGCCGGCTCCTTTTTTATCTGGGCTGCCTCAAACCGTTCAGGCTGATCAGGGCCTTTCTTTCCACATTTAATCGCACAGTCGCGTGATGCAGCATCTGCACCAAGCACGTTAACCACAAAGCAGCCACCCTGCTCAATTGCACGGGCTGTGCGCCCGTCTGGGCGCAAACAGACCCCTATCAGGCTCGGTTCATGGCTCAGCGGGTTTGCCCATGCGCAGGTGGCAATGCAGTCGCCTTGCGTATCCCGCGCAGTGACAAGCGTCACCGTCGTGGGCGTCAAAAGCGTAGCGACTTCTTTACCAAAAAACTCTTTCATACTCTGCATTTGCAACGCCTACATAATCGGCTCGACGTAGATTTTGTTGCGAGAGTCCGGGATAGTCTTTTTTGCCAGCTCGGTGGCACCGGCTGCAATCGTTGCCAGGCGGTTGGTGGGAACACCCATCCACATCATGTCCTCCCCCACATCGGTTGCCGCACGGCAACCATAGCAGCCAAAGGTGATGTTGGGCTGGTCGTCGCGCAGCGGGATCAACACCGCCTCAACGCACATCGAGTTAAAACCGGAGGCATGAAAGTCATGGCGATGGCCATCGTAGTAGCTCATCGACATAGAAAGCCACATCATCTGCTCGGGCGTGCCGGTAAACACAACCACTTCAGGGTCGCGCGGCGTCTTTGCCAAAGGGGTGACCATGGTGGCGCGACGGGTGTTGGGCTCAAACACTGGGCGTTCAGCCACCATCTTTGCTGCCGCCTCAGCATTCACGACCTTGTGGAAGAGCACGTAAATCTCACCGGTGGCAAGCTTTTCAGGAACACCGGTCATGCCAAAGATTGATGTTCCGTCAGGGCAGGAATGCCTATAGGGCGGTTGCAGGATGGAAGCACCACGACGCGCCGCCATCATGGCTTGGCAAAACCGCAGGTTTTCAGCAGGGATAGGGCAGTCGGGCAGTAGCTCGTCTTTTTCGATGAGCGAGACCGCCACTGGCTGCCAGCGCAATCCCAGCTTTTCCATGATGATGCGCTGATATTCAGCATATTCAGCCTGTTTCTCAGCAGAAATGCGCTCTGCTTTGGGCTCATTGGCGGCCTCGGCATCAAAGCTCACGTTGCCATTTGCTTCAATGCGGATGGAGCGGGTGGGGCAGTTGCCGGCGCAGGTGGTGCACCCAACGCAGGCATCCTGGTCAACCGCCACCGGCATGCCATCTTTCTCGGCAAGCACATAGCAGGGGCAAAAAGCCACGCACAACCCGCACTTCTTGCAGCGATCAGGTGTGTGAATAAAGGTGTAATCAGCCATTAAATCCTTCTCTCAAACAAACGTTGCGCTCCGGCAGAAAACCAGCAGCTCGCAGCAGCGCGCCCTTTTATGATGGGCCTGTCCCCCACATCTCATAGATGCGCTCACCTGCAGCGTTGGTCATCTGATAGCTGCAAAACGGGATCACACGGCCGTCTTTCATCGCAACCGTCATAGAGCATTCCCGCATGCGCTCGATGGTGGTGCTCATGGCATCCATGTAGTTCATGATGATCAAGCTGATACCGTGATACAGGTTCACGCCCTTCTTGTAGAGGATGTCAGGCAGCACCGAGCCTTGAGGGCTGGCGCTGTCGAAATACTCCAAGTATTCCTCGCGGGTCAAACCGCGGGTGGCCGGAACATACATGCTGGGGTCATCGGGGTCAGGCATCAAAAACGTGCCGGTATCACACAACGGGTCTGAGCAGCCCAAAGGCATGATGTCGTTAACGCGGATGCGCCCACCTGTTTGCTCCTCGATGCCAATGATGGTGTCTCCAGCTGTGTACGGCGCATATTCAGACGGCTCAAACCGGCCAGAAGTAAACGCCGGCTGCAAGGCAACGCCGATAACCACGTCACTGTTGGCCCAGGCAAAATCGATGACCTCGCCAATGCGGTCGTCGTTGACGCCCTTGACGATGGTCATGCAGACCACCACTTGGATGCCGACCTTGCGGCACATCTCGATGCAGGCCAACTTGTCCTCAAGCATGGCGCGCCCGCAGATAGACTCATAAGGCATCTCGTCAATGCCATCGAAGCTCAAATAAATACCGGTGATGCCCGCATCGACCAGAGCACGCAGATATTCCTCATTGCGCCCGATGACAATGCCGTTGGTGTTGATTTCAATGCCGTAAAAACCATACTCGCGGGCCTTGGCCACAATCAGTGGCAAATCCTTGCGCACCGTGGGCTCGCCACCGGTGATCTGAAGGCCTGTTTCAGGGCCCACTTTTGAAGCAAGCGTTGCAATCAGGCCCTCAATCTCTTCAAACGAAATGCCGTCTGTTGGGAAGTCGGCGCTCATAAAACAAACGGGGCACTTGGCGTTGCACCGCCTGGTGACTTCAATCTCGACTAATGTTCCACGGCGCAAATGTCGTCCGCACAGACCGCAGCTTTTGCAACAAGCACCCGTAATGGGGTGTTCGCGCCATTTGGGCGCAGTAGCATCGGTATGCATGCCCCTAAGCCACTCATAGTGCTCGGCATCAGGCCACACATAGGTGGTGGTCTCACCGTGCTCGGGGCAGGTGCGCGTCATCCACACTTTGCCCTGCTCATCTGCATACACCTCAGCCGGCAAGGTCTCCAAACAATGCGGGCAGAGGGCATGGACCTTGTGAAGCAGTTTGGTTTCGCTCATATCTCAAACTCTTTCGAAAACCCTACAGGTGCCCTTCGGTCTCCTCGGCAGGCAGAGCAGGTGCCTCAGCACCCGTCTCTTCCTCGTCAAAGTACTGGCGCGGGTCATGGTTTTCGTTGGGCGGAGCCACCGATTTGATGCCCATCCAGTCAGCCCACTCCAGCACACGCTTGGGGTAATAAATGCCCGTCTGGTATTGAGCTGCCGAGCGCAAAGCGCGAGCGCAGCTCAGGCAGTGTGCCAAGTCCTCCACCTCATCGACGTCGGCAACCGGAGCCAAATAGGCGTTGGGGATGTTGGCGGCGTCAAGCTTCTCATAGTAGCCATCCAAGGCTGGGCGCCCACTCATGTTGTAATAGATGCCCTGATGGTTGATGGGCGTGTCATAGTTAAAGCCCACCAAAGAGGTGCCGCATTCCTGACACGGCGCACACACAAAGCCCGGAGTGCCAACCGTCTCGGCAAAATACTGCAGCCACTGGAAGGCCTGGGTCACATGGGCACGAGGCAGCGTAGGGATGTCAGCACCAATTGAGACAATGGCCTCATAGCCTTGGTCAAAAATCTCCTTGAATGCCATATCGAAGTGGTCGTCGAAGGTGGCACCCTTGTCGGCCATGTAGTGAATTTCGCGGGGCCAACCGGGGACTTCGTTGATGGTTTCTTTCATCAACTCGACATTTTTGGCAGGCGTCGTCGAAATAAACAGGTCGTAGGAGCGCTCAGGTGCGCCCGGGTTGGCAGCAAACTCCTGGGCGTTCAGCGCCTCGAGATCGTCCATGCACCACATGGCAAGCTCGGTCACGTCCCACAAGCTGCGTTTGAAGAACTGGGCAGCCTGTTCCTGCGAGAAGGCACCACCGCGCTCCTTGGTCAAGCGGGTTTTGACCAAACCCGGAATCGGCGGCTTGCTGAAAATGAGAATCGCGTACTTCTTTTGCACGGCTCTACCCCTTCTTTCTAATGCGGCATGCGATGCCGTTATATATCCATGTGCCAATCAGCGGCTCGGCCTTACCTGAAACCGTACCGCGGGTTAGATAGTTGATGCTCGATTCAAGACAACCCCCCTCTTCAGGGTCGCCCGTCATGCGTTCAGGGTACCACCAACCGTATTCAGCAGATGCCACGTTATCCACCATATCTGCTATCTGCACATATTGGAGCACCTCAATGTCAGGTGTATCTCTACGCGAAATGAGGCAGGCATCGCCTTGCTGAAGCCCCAAGCGCTGTGCCGTAGCCGCCGACATCTCCACAGTGGGTTTGGGATGCGCCTTCCTGAAGTCATCCACCTCGAAATAGCAGGAGGCCCAATAGGGCTGTTTGCGCGCACCGGTAATGAGCGTCACCTCATCGCCTT
>R11__coassemble_326_pt1 | contig 33154 bp, 24 predicted proteins | sample R11__metabat2_low_PE_020 | metagenome-assembled genome bin R11 | reverse complement strand
TTTCTTTGGCTGGGTGGGGGCCTAATTGGGGCGCGCGGGGGGGGGCGCGCCCCTTTTCGCATACAATGAGAGGCGTAACGGCCCAACAGGCCCCTGATAGCCTTGAAAGGATGCGCCAACGATGCTAGAAAACCTGCCAATTGCACTGCAGTGGGTGGATGCAACAAGTGAGCACCCTGCGTTTTTGCGCCTTCTTGACCAACGCAAACTGCCCTCTGCGGTTGAATATTTGGAGTGCGCCACCTCAGGCCAGGTGTGCGACGCTATAGCTGAGCTGGCGGTGCGTGGCGCGCCTGCTATTGGCGAGGCTGGCGCATATGCAGTGGCGCTGTGGGTGCTCAACGAGTGGCGCGTCAATGCGCGCCACGCCTGCATCGACGCTGACAACCTCAACATGCTCTTGGTAGCTCTTGAAAGCCAGGCCCGCGACATCGGCCAGGTGCGTCCCACCGCGGTGAACCTGTCGTGGGCAGTTGAAGGGGCTATCAAAGCTGCCCGTGCAGCTGCCTTTGAAACCCCAACGGTTGAAGGTGTGGCACAAGGCGTGCTTGCCTATAGCCATAAGCTCATGGCCGAGGATGAAGATTGCTGCAAGCGCATCGGGCTCAACGGTGCTGCTGAATTTCATGAGTTGGCGGTAAAGCTGGGCCGGCCGCTGCGCGTTGAAACCCACTGCAACGCCGGCACGCTGGCCTGCGCCCGCTATGGCACGGCGCTTTCCATTATCTATCACGCCTTCGAGGCGGGCGATATCGAGAAGGTCTGGGTGGATGAGACCCGCCCCATCAACCAGGGTGCCCGCCTGACGGCATGGGAGCTGGGCCAAGCGGGTGTGCCCTACACGCTCATCTGCGACAATATGGCCGGCAGCCTTATGCAAAAAGGCCAGGTCGATGCTGTGGTCGTGGGTGCAGACCGCATTTGTGCCAACGGAGACTTCGCCAACAAGATCGGCACCTACCCTCTGGCGGTGTTGGCTGCCTACCACCATGTGCCCTTCTATACTGCCGCCCCGCACTCGACCTTTGATGGGAGCTTGCAAAGTGGCGAGCAGATCGTTATTGAGCAGCGGGCTCCTTACGAGGTGCGCTGCGCACCGCTGGCTGGCGGCGTGTGGGAGCCCACCGCCCCGCAGGATGCAGACACCTATAACCCTGCTTTCGATGTGACGCCTCATGAACTCATTGCCGGCATCGTGCACGAAGAGGGCATCTGGCGGCCGTAAGCAGCGTGCGCTCTTTTGTTGATGCAGATTTTGCGAAACGGGCTTTGAGGTGGGCAAACCGCAATGTACAACGCTTTAGGCCCGTAGTAGAATCAGATTCCAAATAGACGTTGCATCATGAGTTGCACTGAGGAGGGAGGCAAAGATATGAGCACAACGTATCGCAAAGGGAACGGCAAAGGCGGTTTTACCCTTGCTGAGCTGCTGATTGTTGTGGCAATCATCGCCGTGCTGGTTGCTATTGCCATCCCCGTGTTTTCGAGTGTGCTTGAAAACAGCCGCGAATCCACGGACCTCTCAAATGTGCGCTCCGCCTATGGTGAAGTGATGGCAGCTGCTTTAACAGGAGATAAGACGGCCACTACTGAAGATGGCACAGTCATCTATCAGGAAAGCGGCATCTACGAAATCGATGTCAACCTGGAGCAAAAGCAGGAGAAGTGGCAGTCGGACCCTGATGAAAACACGCTGACAATTGGCGGCATCTCCATCACAGACGACACCCACTGGCTCAACGAGCCCAAGATCGGTGGCGCCTGCAAGGTCTACTACCAGGACGGCGCGATGTTTTTGGATTGGGGCGGAGATGCCAAAGAAGCGGCTGCCAGCCAAACGACCTTCACCAATGCTGACTTTGGCGGCTCCGTCAATGGCACGTGGAACGCCACCGGCAGCGCAAGGGTGGTCAACCCGAGCAGCTCGTATTACCACTCACGAAGGTCTACCGAAAAGCTGGTTCAGCTCGAGGCAAACTCTACCTATACCCTGACTTACACCGTGCCGGCAGGCTATTCAGGCGCTGAGGTTAATTTGGGAACGATGCTTTATACGGAGTCAACAGGGCGGACAAACGTGCAAAGCGACACGATCGGCAGCAGCAACCAGAAGGCCGACTCGGGTTGGATCGCTAGCACGTATACCCCAAGCAAGAGCAACAGCGCTGCGAAGAACTACCAGACATACACCACAAACAGCGATGGCTCGATAACCGTCACCCAGACCATCAACACCGATGACTCCCATGTGTACTTCGGGGCTAACTTCCGTGTTAGTGGCGATGTCAACCTGACCGAGAACCAGACCGAGCTCGATGCGGTGAATTCCGCGCTCAGCTCGTTGACGCTCACCAAGAAATAGGGAGTGCAGCTCACTTAAGAGCATGCTTAGAATGCAAAGTGAGGCCCCGTTCAAGGGGCCTCGTTTTGTGTTTACTGTAGGTTTTCAAGCCCCTCGATAATGGTGCTATAGGTGCTTTCGACCTGCGCTAACAGCGCTGGGTCGGCTTGGGCCTCAAGGGGGCGCAGCTGCTCAGTCAGAGCGCAGGCATCATCGTAGAGCTTGGTGAAGGAGAGATTGCCGGCCACGCCTTTTAAGGTGTGCACCGCGCGAAAGCTTGCCTCAATATCTTGGGCAGCAACCGCTGCGCGCAGGTTTTCCATACTGTCATCGCGGGTGAACATGTTGGCAAACTTTGTGATGCGTGCGTCGTTGCCAAGGCGGCTTAATGCCTCCGCATAGTTGCCACCGGTCATCTCATAGAACGTCTGGATATCCACAAGCCTTCTCCTTTTTTACGCGCCACGCTGCGCATGGCGAATATATTCAGTGAACTCGTCGAAGGGCAGTGGGCGGCTGTAGTAGTAGCCCTGCACCACATCGACACCAAGGTCGGCAAGGCGCGCTAAGGTTTCAGCATCCTCCACGCCTTCAGCAATTGTTATGCGGTTCAGTTTGTGGGCAAGCAAGACTGCGCACTCGATGACGGGCTCCTGCACATCGAGCTCGCGCACTAAGCTCATGTCCAACTTGATCACATCGAGCGGCAGCTTGGCCACCATGCTCATGGAAGAATAGCCGCTGCCAAAGTCGTCCAGCTCGATTTGATAGCCTGCATCTTTCAGCAGGTGGATGTTGTGCTCAACGGTGGCTGGGTCCTTCGACCACATGGTCTCGGTGACCTCTGCATGCAAAAGCCCGGCATCAGCCATCTCTTGCGAATCGGGGTCTGCGAGCACTCCTTCAATATAGGCGCTATCGCCCAGCTCAGCGCGGGAGAAATTGACCGAAATGGCGATGGGCTCAAGGCCGGCCTCTTTCCATGCGCGGGCATCTTTGCAGGCCTGCTTGCGCACAAAGGTGTCAACCTCGCGCACAAAGCCGCTTTCCTCCAACAGGGGGATGAACTCCCCAGGTGAGACAAACCCCAGCTCAGGGTGGGTCCAGCGTACGAGGGTCTCGCAGCCTACCAGTTTGCCGGTGTGCACATCATGTTTAGGTTGATACACAACATAAAAATCGCCGTCTTCCAGCGACTTTCGTGCGCTGGCATGAAGAACGCGGCGACGCTGTGCCGCCTGTTCGGCAGCTTCATCAAAGCAGACAATTGTTGTGCCAGTATCGTTTGAGATGCGCCCAACTGCATCGGCAGCATAGCTAAGTGCTTGCAAGATGCTGCCGTTGCAGGCTTTGAAGGGGACGATAGCCGTCTTCAAATCAATCTCAATTGCAAGCCTGTCTTGGGCTTTCTCATCGTTGCTTTGCGCGCCTTTAGCGACAGAAGACAAATCGGTGCCGCGGCGCAGAATAGCAAAGCGCCCTTCGCCCAGATAACCGCTGGCCACGTTTGTAGTGTCTGCTCTGACCGCTTCGCCAATAGAAGCAAGCATATCGGTGATGCTGCGCACTGGAAAGCGCGTGCAAAGCGCGGCAAATTCAACAACAGAGGTGACAATAAGGAAGAGCTGTGAGGCTTCGTACATCTGTAAAGCATCTTCGGCAGCGCGTACGAAGGCTCGGCGAGTAAAGAGCCCTGTGTCGGGGTCGGTGCCCAATGTTGAGATGGCCGCACTGGCTTCACGCAGACGCACGGCCGATGCCACGCGCTTTTTCGCAATCTTGGGGTCGACGGGTTTAGGGATGAAATCTGATGCGCCCAAGTCCAGACAGTCAGCCTCGGCATCTGCCGATTCGTCTCCGGTGACCACCAAGACGGGGATGTCGCGCAATGCGGGGTCTTGGGCCAGCTCCTTCAAGAACGTACGGCCGTCCATAACGGGCATGAGCAGGTCGAGCAGCACGGCAGAGATGCCGATGCCGCTGCGAAGCGTCTCTAAAGCTTCGGCACCATTGGCAGCAGTCAGCACCTGGTAGTCATCGCTTAAGACCTCGCTTAAGATCTCACGGTTAATGGCGTTGTCGTCAACGCACAGCACCGTGCGCAGGCGCGAGGCCTGTGGGGCGTTGCTATTGGCAGCGTCGTTAGCCACGTCTTTCCTTTCTTTTATGCGTCCTCGTCAAGCACGATATCTTTTGCAGCCTCGGCCTGCTCGTCGCTGAAACGCTCAGCGGCAATGCGCTCAATCTCGTTGGCCTTGGCGTCCGGGCCCAGCAAATATTCCTCCACAATCAGGCGAATCTCGCGGTTGAGGTCGCGCTCGAGCTGGCCACGGTCGCTTTCACGGCAGGTAGCCACAATCTGCAGCTTGACCTCGTCGCCCATTTCGGTGACGCCGCGGTAGAAGGGGCCCTTCACAATGGCCGGCAGCTCGTCTTTAACCTTGGGCAGCTCATCGGCAAGCATGGATTCCATGCGCTCCAAGCTCATAGTGGTGGGGAAGCTGAAGCTGCACGAGACGGAGCTGTAGTCTTTCGTCATGTTCAGCACACCGGTGACATCGCGGTTAGCAAAGACCTTGACGTTGTTGTCACCGCCCTTGATCTTGGTGGTGCGCACGCCAATCTCTTGCACGGTGCCCCTGAAGCCTCCGATGGTGACAATGTCGCCCACTTGGAACTCGCCTTCAAAGACGATGGAAAGTCCTGCCAAGATGTCGGTGATCAAGGAGTTGGCGCCAAGGCCAATAACCAAAGTCAAGATGCCGGCAGAGGCAAGCAGCGTTGCGGTGTCAACGCCTAACGTGCCCAGGCAGAAGTACAGCATGGTCAGCCAGAAGGCAAACCTCAGCACACTGTCAATCAGGCGGCAGATGGTCTCACCCTTAGGTGATAAGTTGACGCCGATCCAGCGCACGATGCGGCGGGCAATCTCCACTACGGCGTAGGCCACCAGCACCATCATGATGCAGCGGGTCAACGCGAACAGGTTCAGGCCCGGCTGCCAAGAGCCGCTGAGGATGTATTTGAACAACGAATCGCTGCTGAAAAGCGAGTCAGCAAACAGCACCATGATCAAAAAGACCACGGCCACGATGGTGAAGAAACCACCGCAAAGGGCGCTGACCTTTTGACCTGGGGTGCGGTTTTCCCACTTGATGCCTCGGCCGTTCCAGCGGCTGGCAGCAGCGGTGGTCTGTTTGACGCGCCCATCGACGTTCACAGCAGCAACCTCACTGTTGAGGTCGGCCTCCTGCTCGATTGCGTCATGCTCGGCCTGCAGCTGCTCGGCGCTCTTTTTGGTGCGCAAGCACATGAAGGCCAAGATGACGATAAACCAGATGAGGCAGAACGCGGCTGTGACCAACGCACTCGGCACCGAAAGCTGCGTGATGGCAGATGCCGGTGTGGCAATGTAGAGGTAGGCGCCGCTGATAGCGGTGCTTGCGCACAGGTAGGTCTCGCCGTTGATGGTCATAAAGTCGCTATAGCCGGCCTCCTGGTTGTCTTCGCTGATGCCGTAATCACTGGCAAGCTCGCCCATAAGGTTGGAGTCGGGGTAATAGGTAAACGTGCCGTCATCGGTGCTGATGGCAAAGGCAAAGGCGTTGTTGCCCGGCTGCACGGTGTGCAAAACGGAAGAAAGCGAGAGGGTTTCCTTCATCTTGGTGACCAAAGTCTGGTCGCTGCCCACTTCCACCATGCCGATGGTCTTATAGCTGCTGTCTTGCACAGCCATGCCCACATACTTGGTTACATCCCAGTCGCCGGTGGCGGCGGTGGACTCTGCCACGACCTCAGAGGTGCGGCCCAGCAAAATCTCGCGGAACTGATAGCTGAAGCTGGTTGGGTCGTCGCTTAAGACGTAGCTCCAGAAGTCGTTATCGGTGGCGATAACGCTGCCATCCATGTCGTAATACCACACGCAATCGCAGGCCAAAGCCTCCCGCAGCTCAATCATGAACGGGCGGGTCAACTGCTGCTCATCGAGGCGAGGCAGGATGTAGGTGCACAACTTGGCCTTGCTTTCAACGTATGCGGTTGCTTCGGTGTCGATGGCAGCGCTTGTGGCATCCGCTGCCGTAAGCTCATCGCTTGCAGCCTGAACGTTTTGGGTGTTATCCACCAACGTGCTTGAAAGCTCAACCAGAGTGGTCAGATACAGCGAGGCCACCAGTGCAAAGACCAAGCAGCCCAGGCCGATGGGGATGGCCTTGATGCCGATGTCGGCGTTGCGCACCAGCGAACCGAAAGATTTGTAGCGCTCGGTGCCGTCTTGGTTGGCCGACTTGCGGCGGCGGTCGGTGCCGGCAAAGAAGAGGAATGCCACCAAAACGGATGCAGCGATGAGGTAAACCACCACAGCAATGCCGATGTAGATGGCAGTGAAGGTGTCAAACTCCGCATAGGGCAAAGCGCAAATCAAGGTGTAGGTGCCACAGGTGCAGGTCTGGGCCAGATAGCGCTCGCCCTGCATCTCGATGTCACCGGAAAAATCGTCTTCAAGCTGCTCATCGGTGAGACCAATCTCGCTGGCGGTTTTGCCAATGAGGTCGGCGTTGCCATGATGGCGCACAACGCCGTCAGAATCCACAGCAATGATGAAGCCGGACTGGCCTACCGCAACATCGCTGAGCTCGGTGGAGACGTTGGCCAGCTTGTCAACGTTGGCAGTGATCTCGGAGGGCTGCTTTGCGGCGATGATGGCGTGGGAAGCATCAGCTGCAGCGGCATACAGGCGCATGGAGCCGTCGCCAACTTCAACGGTGGTGGGCTCAAAGGAGTCAGGGTTGGCGATGACCTCCTTGGCAGCTTGGGCAATTTGTGCGCTCAGGCCTGAAGTCTCGCCGCACTGCGCCAAGATGTTGCCCTGGGCATCCACGGCAAACAGCGCGTCAACATAGGCGGAATCAAACAAGCCCTGCAGCTCAGCCTGGCTGTAGGCAAAGCCATCCTTAGTGGTGGCATACAAAGCCACGGTGTCTGCCGCGCTTTGGTAGAGGCTGTCATAGCGCTCAGTGACGGCATCGGCGTTATCCTGCACCTCGCTGGTGAGCTCGTGGGCAAGCTCGAGCTTGCTTGCGAAGTTTGCTTTAAAGACACCGGCGCTTTGCTGCGGGTGCACACAAGCAATCAACAACGCGAGCACGATTGCGCCCACTACTTCCAATGCAATTGCGATTGCCAGCTTCTTTTTGCTCGATGCTGCAATCTTGTTCAGGCCTTTTGCTTCAGACATTCAGTACCCCTTGGTAGTTCATGCACTTCAAATGTAACTTCATATTCTAGTCTATGTGCCCCACCTCCTTGCGGCGCAAGCTGCGGAAAAACTCCCACTAATTTTGCTGTATGTGCAAGGGGCCCATGTGCACGCGGTGCGCAAGTGCGTGCGTGTTAGAATGCGATGCAGCAAATTAACCTGCGAAAACACTAAGACGGCACTGAGGCCACCGCATATGCAACAGCAAGACAAGCGACGCAACAAGGAGCTCTACAAGCAATCAGCCCAAACGGCCAAAGAGCTATTTGACGGCTGCCAGGGCTATCTACTCGTGTTCATACTGCTGTGCTTTTGCGTAAAGAAATTTGTGCTCTTCCCGCTTTTGGATGCTGCGTGGTCGTGGGCGCTTCATCTGTTGCCGCATCAGTTTGTCACCGACGGCACCATCCTCACCTTTGTGCAGCACTTCTATGTGCCCCTCATTGGGTTGGTGCTTCTTGCTTTGATGGCGCTTGTCTCGGTGTGGGAAATCTGCGCAATCATGCTGTGCATCGAGGCCCGCCGCCAACAGGTGGCTTGCACGTTTGTGCAGCTCATGCGCCTTTCTGTGCAGAATACCCTGCGCGCCGCCCACCCCAAAAACATTCTGTTCTTTGTTTATTTGCTGCTTGTTGTGCCGTTCGTAAACCTGTTTTCGGGTTCTGGCATGCAGGTGGCTTTAGAGGTCCCGGAATATATCTCCGACTACATCCTTGCCTCAACGCCCCTTACGGTGCTTTACGTGCTGCTGAGCTTGGCGCTGCTGGTTTTGGTTGTTCGCTGGTTTTATTGCATGCAGGGCGTCTTGCTGGGCCAAAAGTCATTTAGAGAAGCGTGCAAGGACAGTGCGCACCTCATGCATGGCAGAAGCATCCGCCAGGTTGTGGAGCTGCTGGTTTATGCGCTGCGCCGCACGGTGCGCTTGTGTGCTGTGCCGGCAATTGTTGCAGCAGTGGTGATGACGCTGACGGCCATCATCATGGACCAGTTCGTCGAGACGATGCCTGCTATGACGGCGCTGATTTTTCCCGTCTTTACCGAGGTGTTTATCACCTTGCTCGTAATCTACGTTCGCATGGCTCTCATGTGCTACCAGGTGTCGAACTACTGGGTGTTTGCCGAGGCAGCGGGCATGCCTGCCAAAGCCCCGCTTGAGCAGATGCACGAGCCGCGCCGTGTGTGGAGCTTCAAGAAGCTGCGCCCTGCGCTCTTCACAACGGTTATCGCCTTAGGCGCGGTCTGCCTTGTGGCTGGAAGCATTGCTACGGCCTATCACCCCGAGGTCTTCAGCTTCTTCACCAACAACACGCAGATTGTGGCCCATAAGGGCTATGCAGCCAAGGCCCCTGAAAACACCATGGAAGCCTTCGAGGCCGCCTATGAGTGCTCAGATGTGGACGCCATCGAGCTGGACGTGCGCGAGTCGAAAGACGGTGTGCCCATCGTCATCCACAATGCTTCGCTTAAAAACGCCTGCGGCGTGGATGTGGATGTCTACGACCTGACCTATGAGGAGATTCGCTCCTATAACGCCCACTACGGCTTTACTGAAGAGGAGTTTCCGGATGCCTATGTGCCCACCCTTGAAGAGGTGGTGGCCAAATACGGCGGCAAGATGAAGCTTCTGATTGAGATCAAGGCCAACGCCCGCACACCCAACCTGCCCGAAAAGATCATCGATCTGCTCAATAAGTACAACTGCAAAGATATGTGCGAAATCCACTCGGGCTCATATGAGGCGCTCGAGGCAGTGAAGAGCATCGATGCATCGATCCCCTGTGGCTATATTGTGGCGCTGGGTGCAGGTGAGTACTCCTCGTTGACCTGCGCAGATTTCTTCAGTGTTGAGCACAACTTCGTGAACCGGACCATGCTTGATAAGGTACATGCGCTGGGCAAGAAGGTCTACGCCTGGACAGTGAACGACGCCGTTTCCATCGACACCATGGCCGGGTTGGATGTTGATGCCGTCATCACCGATGATCCAGCCGCTGTGCACGAGGAAGGCTATTCCGCCAACGACGTGGTCAAGGAATACATCCAGCAACTGCAGGCGCAAGCAACCTCCAGCAGCTCAGAAAGCGCCTCCGCCGACGACGCGTAAGCATCGCACGTACCCCAAGACTTATAGACAAATTGATGCAGTCTAATGTTTGACTTGCAAAAATAATAGACAGAATCTATTAGTTGCATTATGCTATGACAATCTGTCCATATGGACAGGCTTTGATGTAAGCCGCTGGGGAGCGGCATTTGAAAGGAGGGGATGTTCATGGGTTCTGCCATGGGACCGGCCTTTTGGGGCTTTTTGGTTGTTTACGGCATCATCATGTTCATCATTAGCCCGAAGGCAGTCACTATTGGCGGCTTTTTCAAGGGCACTGACAAGAAGGGTAAGGCTGCTTCCAGCCTCATGATCACCGCTTCTGTCTTCATTGCTTGGATTTTTGCCAAGTCTGTCTACAACTGCGCGAACATGGGTTACAAGTTCGGCATTGTTGGTGGTATCGGCTACGCAGTCTATTGGCTGTGCATCCCGCTGACCGGCTATGCCATCTATCGCCTGCGTCGTCAGTTCGGCGCAAAATCTATGACCGACTTCTTGACCAGCAACTATGGCATCGCTGCAGCATTCTGCTTCTCTGCTGCTATCCTGGTTCGCCTGTTCAACGAGATTTGGTCTAACACTTCTGTTATTGGTGGTTACTACGGCGAGTCTGGCACGGCACCGTTTATTATTGCCGCAATCATCTTCACCGTTATCACCCTGCTTTACAGCTGCTGGGGCGGTCTGCGCTCCTCGCTGGTCACCGACGTGCTGCAAGCAGCATTGTTTGTGATTCTGCTGGTGTGGGTAATCTTTTACATCCTGCCGGCGCACCCCATCGGAGACTACTTCACCAGCTCCACCTGGACGCTGGATGCAGGCGTTGACTTCATCCTCGGCGCGGCGCTGCAGTGTTTGTCATACGGCTTCCACGATGCCGTTTTGACCGACCGCGGCTTCATCTGCGAAGAGAAGAAGATGCTGAAGTGCTTCACCGTCGCAGGTCTGCTGGGCTTTGTGGCCATCCTGCTGTTCTCCTTCATCGGTATCGATGCTAAGCTGTCCGGCCTGCTTGAGGTCACCGACGCAGCTCAGACTGTCGCCGAGGGCATGGGCGTTGCAGCCTTCTTCCTCATGGCCATTATGATGACCATGTGCGGCGGCTCCACGCTTGACTCCACCTTCTCCTCTCTGGCAAAACTCACTGCACGTGACTTGCCGGCCATCCTGGGCAAAGACCCGCACGAGAAGGCTCGCTGGATCGGCATCGGCTTCATGGTTGTGTTCGCTTTTGTTGGCAACCTGCCTATGATCGTCGGCACCGACATCCTGTCTGCTACCACCATTTCGGGCACCATGATTATGGGCCTTGGCCCCATTTTCTTGCTGCACGGCCGTGGCCCCATCAAACCCACCAAGCTTGGTTTCCACCTGGCTTTCTGGATTGGCATGATTTTGGGCATTGTTGATACCGTGTCTGCTGACAGCCTGGCGTTCATGAACATTGGTGCTGGCTCCTACGCCAACTTCTTGGGCGTGAACTTCTGGGGCGCCATCGTCTGCTGGCTTGCCTACATCATCCCTGGTGTTGTTGCCAATGCTATGGAGAAGACTGAGGGTCGTCCGGCTTGGAAGGGTCGCACCCCCGAAGAGATTGCTGCTCTGGATGCAGAGCACTCAAAGCCCGAGTGGGAAGACATCGACCCTGAGGGTATTGAAGAGGCACCTGCCACTGCATAAGTGCGTGTGCATGCTTAGAAAACACGGAGCGGGCTCTTTGGGGCCCGCTCTTTGTTGCTAGACTAGAGCATGGCCGTGCAAGTTTGCGCGCGGCCCATGCGAGAGGAGAGGCAATGTCGAATTGCGGACACGGCAGCTCAGTTGAGCGCCATAACTTCAAGGATGCGGGCCGTGCTTGCCCCATCGACTACAAGCTTGACCAGGCGGTTTGGGCCAGCGAGCCTGCGCCCGAGCATCATTTTGACACGCTGTTGGTGGTGGGTGGCCTGTATGGTAACCCCTTCGCTGGCGAGACAGTGCGAGCTATGGCAGCTGCCGAGCGCGAGCTTTTGGGCGAAGGTGGCCGCGTGGGTGTGGTCTATAACGGCGACATGCACTGGTTCGACCGCACGCCTGAGGAGTTTGAGCGCATCGAAGACTTGAGCGAGGGCGGCATTCCGCTCGTGGGCAATGTTGAAGCCGAGGTGCGCCGTGCAAGCGATGTGGGTGTGGGTTGTGGCTGTGCCTACCCCGATTGCACCGACGATGCTTCGGTGAGCCGTTCAAACCGCATTCACCGCATGATGCGCGACGCTGTGCGCACTCGCCCCGACCTTGTTGCACGCCTTGAGGGGCGTGCAGGCCACATGGTGGCTCAGGTTGGGGCATGCAAGGTGGGCATTACCCATGGCGATGAGAAGCTGTTGGGTGGTTGGGATTGTGCCCTTGAACAGCTGGAACAGATCACGCGCCAAGCGGAACTCTCGTCTTTTATGGCAGCTAACAGCATCGATATCTTTGCAACCACACACACGTGTGCTGCTGTTGCTACCAAACTCAACGATGGCATCTTTATCAACAACGGCGCAGCCGGTCTGCCCACATTTGAAGGCCAGCAGTTCGGCATCTTGACGCGCATTGCAGCTACCCCGTGCGATGATGCGGTTTACCGTGCTGAGCACAAAGGACTTTTCATCGAAGCGGTGCCTGTGCGCTACGACCAGGCGGCCTATGTGGAGTGGTTTGACAAGCTGTGGCCCCGCCGCTCGCCTGCCGAAATCTCCTACCGAAGCCGCATTATCAACGGCCCTGCTTGCACTATTGCCGATGCCTTGCTGGGCGGTTTTAAGGTTCAATCCGCGTTTGTTGCCGGAGCCCGCGGCAAGCTGGCGCAGGTGACTCACGACGACCTTGAAGAAGCCTTGGCGCGCTTTATGTATTTCGAGGATATGGTGCCCGACGCTGAGTTTTTGAACACCCGCGACGCATTAAGCACTATTCAGGTCAATGTGGGCAAGAAATGCAACCTGGCCTGCCGCCATTGCCATGTGGAGGCCGGCCCTAATCGCACCGAGGTCATCAGCCGTGAGACCTTGCAGGCGGTGCTCGACACTGCCAAGCGCTACCACTTCAAAACGGTTGACTTAACCGGCGGTGCTCCCGAGATGGCCCCCGACTTCGAGTGGTTCATCGGCGAAGCTCGTGCTGCTGGTTTGGAAGTCTTGGTCAGGTCTAATTTGGTCATCTTGCTTGGAGAGGGCTATCAGCACTTGATTGACGAGTTTGCCCGCCTAGGCGTTACCGTCATTGCAAGCCTTCCCAACTTTAGCGCCGCCCAAGCTGATGCCCAGCGTGGCGAGGGCAGTTTTGCCGCTTCCATCGAGGCGCTGCGCAAACTCAATGCAGCAGGCTATGGTGTAGGTGAGGGCAGTGGCGAGGGTTTGCAGCTTAACTTGGTGTTTAACCCCCAAGCCGATGTGCTCCCACCTGAGCAGGCTGAGCTCGAACAGTTCTATCGCCAACAGCTGAAAGATGGCTACGGCATTCGCTTTGACCACCTATTTGCCGTGACCAACAACCCGGTGGGCCGCTATGGCATGCACCTGCTGCGGGAGGGCGCTTTGGAAGCCTACATGGGTTTGCTGCTCGATGCTTTCAACCCGGCTGCTTGCGAGCTGATGATGTGCCGCGACCAAATCTCGGTGGGCTACGACGGCCGCATTTATGATTGCGACTTTAACCAGGTGGAAGACCTGCCCTGCTTTGGCCCCGAAGGGGACTTAACCATCTTCGATTTGGCAGCAGGCAAGGTGCAATCTATCAAACGCCCCATTCGCTTTGGCAACCACTGCTACGCTTGCACCGCCGGCGCTGGCTCTAGCTGTGGTGGCACCTTGGTGCAAGGGGAGTAAGTTTTAAGGCAAAGGTAAGGGGGCTGTTTTCTAAAGCCCCCAGTTGCCATAGAAGTCCATGCTGGCAACTATCTCGCGCTCGCGGGGTAGCGCGTTGTCACAAATGAGGTTCAAGCTGCAGTCGCTTTTGCGCAGCTCTTGCACGGTGCCGCCCATCCATTCTTTTGTGGGGTACTCGCCCAGCAGCTCAAAGTTTTCATGGTTGCCATCGATAAAGGCCGTGGTGAAGGGCTTGGAGCTGAGCCGATGCATACTGCGCGGCCCGTGCGTGTCACCCGTTATGAAAACCCTATTAGCCATTAAATGCATATTAACGGATACCGTTGCATAAAAGTTAGCCGTACAATGCAGAGCGTTGCTTAATTTGCGAATGGGGATTCGCGGAGCTTTTGCAAGGAGGACTCATGGAGTTTATCGGTACGTTTTGGGCTTTGGTGCCACCGCTGGTGGCTATCATCCTGGCCCTCATTACCAAAGAGACATACAGCTCTCTGTTTATCGGCATTGTGGTGGGCGCTCTGCTCATCGCCGGGTTCAACCCGGTTGACACCCTGAACTACCTCATCGGCGGCACGGCCGTTGGTGTTGGTGGCGAGGAGTTCAACGTGGGCTTCATCCACGCCATCAGCGACCCATGGAATGCAGGCATCTTCATATTCCTGATCATGCTGGGTGCTATGGTTGCGCTGGTGAACGCCACGGGCGGTTCTGCTGCCTTCGGTTCTTGGGCCGCAACCCACATCAAGAGCCGCACCGGCGCTGCGCTGGCCACCTTTGTGTTGGGCGTGCTCATCTTTATCGATGACTACTTCAACTGCCTTACCGTTGGCTCGGTTATGCGCCCTGTTACCGACGCTGCAAAGATCTCTCGCGCCAAGATGGCCTACATCATCGACGCCACGGCAGCCCCGATCTGCATGATTGCCCCGATCTCTTCTTGGGCCGCAGCTGTTTCTGCCACCGCTTCTGATCTGGACAGCGGCATCACCGGCATCCAGCTGTTCATCTCTGCTATCCCGTTTAACTTCTATAGCTTGCTGACCATCGTCTTTGTTATTGCCATCTGCGTTATGGGCTTTGACTATGGCCCCATGGCCAAGGCTGAGCTCGAGGCTTGGCGCACCGGCGAGCTGGGCAGCCTGGGCAATGAGGAAGTCGTGGATAACCCCAAGGCCAACCTGTGGGATATGCTCCTGCCGATCATCGTTTTGATCATCTGCTGCATCATCGGCATGCTCTATGTGGGCGGCTTCTGGGATCCTGAGGCAGAAGGCTGTGGCGACCTGGTCACCGCGTTTGGCGATACAGACGCTTCCGTCGGTTTGCCCTGGGGCTGCATCATCGCCTTGGTGCTGACCATCATCTATCTGCTGTGCCGCCGCGTCATCACCTTCAGCGCGGCAATGGAGTGCATCGTCACTGGCTTTAAGGCTATGGTGCCGGCTCTGCTCATCTTGACCTTCGCGCTGACCCTGAAGCTGATGACCAACGCTCTCGGCGCTGACGTCTTTGTTGCCGGCCTGATGGAGGGCGCTGCTGCAGGCCTCTACAGCATGCTGCCTGCCATCATCTTCTTGGTGGCTATCTTCCTGGCATTCTCCACTGGCACCAGCTGGGGCACCTTTGGCATCCTCATCCCCATCGTTACCGCTATCTTTGCCAATGACGCTCAGCTGCTGACCATCGGCATCTCTGCCTGCTTGGCTGGCGCTGTTTGCGGCGACCACATCAGCCCCATCTCAGACACCACCATCATGGCCTCTGCTGGCGCTAATGTGAACCACATCACCCACGTGAACACGCAGCTGCCCTATGCACTGACGGTTGCTGCTGTTGCCTTTGTTTGCTTCGTGGTGGCAGGCTTTGTGCGCAACGCTATCATCTGCCTGATCATTGGCGTGGTGCTGACCATCGCCGTGCTGTTCGTGCTGAAAAAGACCATCGGCAAGGCTGTCACCGCCGCCGAGCCCGAGACCGCAGCGGCCGAATAGCCCCCGCACCCTACTCTGAAAAGCACGATGCCCCCGCATATGCGGGGGCATCGTGCTTTTTGCTGCCCATGGGTGGGCTGGGTTTGGTACCAATTATTCTCCAGACTGAAAAATCGGTACCAATTATTCGCAATACGGAAAATTCACCACTACGCCGCCCCCGGCGCCACACGCCTATTTGCCCAGTACCTCGGCCAGTGCCTCAAGCAGCTTTGCGACGTCGATGGGCTTTGCAACGTGGCCGTTCATACCAGCCTCGGCGGCGTCGCGTTTGTCGCTATCAAAGGCGTTGGCGGTCATAGCGATAATCGGGATGCTCGCCTTTTGCGCGTCGGGCAGCGCACGGATAGCTCGGGTGGCATCGTAGCCGTTCATGTTGGGCATCTGGATGTCCATCAAGACCACGTCGTAATAGCCGGCCTCGGCGCCCGTTAGCATCTCAACGCAAATCTCGCCGTCTTCGGCGCGTTCAATTGCAAGGCCGGTGTCTTCAAGCAGCTCAATTGCAATTTCTGCATTGATGTCGTTGTCTTCGGCAAGCAAAGCGCGCCGCCCAGAGAAGTTGGCGCCCGCGGCATCCGCCGCCTCGCCAGAGCTCACGGCATCCTCCTCGTTCTCAGCCGGCGTTTGTGCCAGCTCGCAGCTAAAGCTGAGGTACACCGAAGAGCCGGCGCCCAAAGTGCTTTCAATGCGCACCGTTCCGCCCAGGTTGTCCATGATGCCCTTCACAATGCCCAAACCCAAGCCCGTGCCGCCGATGCCGCTTTCGGTGGTGTTGTGCTCACGCTCGAAGGCATCGAAGGCGTGGGCCAAAAACTCCTCCGACATGCCAATGCCACTGTCGCGCACCACAATCGCTACATCGCAGGTGTTGGCTGCCGTCTCGGTTTGGCTAAGCTCAAAAGCAATCGTGTTGCCTTCGGGGGTGTATTTCACCGCATTGCCAACCACATTTAAAACAGCCTTCGACAGCAAGGCGTAGTCGGCCATGACAGTGCGCGTGCTGCCAGTGCGCTTAAAAGAATAGCTAAGCTGCTTGCTGCTGAGCTGCTCGCTAAAGACGGCCTCGATGCGCTCGTTGAGGCTCCCGAGGTCGATAGCGCTTGGGTGCACCTCCAACTTGCCGCTCTCAATGCGTGCCATGTCGAGCACGTTGTCGATAACATCAAGCAGGTAGGCGCCGGATGTCTGGATGCCATTCAGATCGTGCTCAAAGTGCTCATCGTCGTCGCGGTGTTTTTCGAGCAACTCAGAAAAGCCGATAATCGCGTTCATGGGTGTGCGGATGTCGTGGCTCATGTTGAACAAGAAGCGGGTCTTTGCTGCGCTGGAGGCCTGTGCAGCTTTGGCGGTCTGCTCAAGTTCTGCTTGGTATTCCTTGAGTTTGCGGTTTGCTCGCCACAGAAAGAAGCTCAAGCCAATCGTCACCAAAAAGCCTGCAATCATCAGCAGGTAGGTGACGCTGAAGATGATCGTGTAGCGGTCTACGAGCCCTTGCATTTCAAGCATCAAGGAGCTGGTGCAGGCCTCGGCCGCGGTGTCGATCTTTTGCTTTGCGTTGTAGTAGCTGCTGTCAAGCAGCAAGTTTTGGGCCTCGCGCTGCTTGTCTTGGGCAGACAGGGCGCTGTCTTCACTGCTGAGCGTGACGCTTTTGACCTCGTCAGGCCACAAATTCTCGTCGATGCCGCAGGCCTCGCAGACAAGCCGCATCGAGTAGTACTCGGTCTGCATAAGCTGGATTGAATTTGCGAGGGACTGCTGCAGTTCGATCACCAGATCAGAGCCGCCGAAACACTCTTTGAGCTTTTCTAGCGCATTATCGCGGCGCTTGGTGGACTTGGCCTCGGTGAAGTAGTTCTGCATGTGGTCAATATTGCCTGTTGAGGCAAACTGGCGCGCCTCATCGGTGAGGTAATCAGAGGCGTTTTGCATCTGGCTGCCGGCCGTCTGGCAGGTGTTGTATTTCTCGGTGGAATCCATCAGGCTGTTAAAGCTCGAATAGCTCCAGACAGCAACCACCACAATAAAGAGGAGGACAAGCGTCAAAAGGCCCCTTGCAATTGCAACGCTGCGGGTAATACCATGTGCGGCCATATTTGTCCTCCTCCCTAAAGTGTTGGAACTAGTCCTTCTTGTGCACGTACTTTGCGATGGTGTGTGCCAGAACGCCTAAGTCAATTGGCTTGGCGATGTGAGCGTTCATTCCGGCTGTACGCGCCGCTTGCACATCTTCTGCAAAGGCGTTTGCCGTCATGGCCACAATCGGCACCGTCTGGCAATAGGAGCTGCTTGCAGCGCGGATTGCCCGGGTGGCGTCGTAGCCGTTCATCTTGGGCATCTGGATATCCATAAGCACGATGTCAAAGGCGCCATCTTCGGCGTTGAGCATGGCTTCCACAGCCTCACTGCCATTCCACACATGCTCCACACTCATGCCGATGTCGCTCAAAATGTCGGTGGCAATCTCGGCGTTGAGCTCGTTGTCTTCAACAAGCAGGCAGGTGCAGCCCTCAACATCAAGACCCGCTAAAACATCCATGGGTGAGGCCTGCTCGGCATCGGGCTCCATCGCGCCAAAGCACTTGCGGAACACATGGGCCATCCTCGACTTAAACAGCGGCTTGTTCACAAACGCGTTCACGCCGGCGGCGCGGGCCACGTTTTCGATCTCGCTGTAGTCATAGGCAGTCAGGATGATGATGGGCACCTCTTCACCCACCTTCTTGCGGATGGCGCGGGCCGTCTCCACACCGTCCATGCCCGGCATCTTCCAGTCGAGCACCACGGCATTGAAGTCCTCAGAGGCGCTATGGCGCTCGCACACGCGCTCAACAGCCTCTTCGCCCGAAAGCACGCCTTCGGCCAGCATCCCCAACTCTTCCAAGACCTCAACGGCAGATTCCATACTCATCTCGTCGTCGTCGGCAACAAGCACTGAAAGGTCGGCAAAGACGTCATCTGTCGCATCCTCGGTATCTTGCAGCTTCAGGTAGATGGTGACGGTGAAGGTGGAGCCGGCATTGAGCTTGCTTTGCACCTCGATGTCGCCGCCCATCATCTGCACGATGTTGCGGGTGATGGGCATGCCTAGGCCTGTGCCCTGCACCTTGTTGACGCGCCCGTCCTCGGCGCGGGTGAAGGGCTCGAAGATGTGCTGCATGAACTCCTCAGACATGCCAATGCCGTTGTCCTTAAAGACAAACTCGTAGCAGCCCACCTTGGCCTGGTTGCTGGCGATCTCGCGGATGTTGAGCTCGATGTGCCCACCGTCTGGTGTGTACTTGATGGCGTTGCTCATGAGGTTCACAAACGCCTGCTGGATGTGAAGCGAGTCGCCGATAACCTCTTCATGAGAAATGCGCTTGATGTTTACAGTGAGCTCGTGGTTATGGGCCGCCACCTGCGGTTTTACCATGGTGATGAGGTTGTCCACCAGGTCGGCCAGGTTGAACTCCTCCTCAACGAGGCTGATCTTGCCCGACTCGATCCTGCTCATGTCGAGCACCTCGTTGATGAGCGAGAGCAGATGGCGGCTGGCTGCGGTGATCTTTTGCAGGCTGTCGGCCACACGTTCCTTATCGTCAATGTGGGCGGCAGCGATGGCGGTCATGCCGATGATGCCATTCATGGGTGTGCGGATGTCGTGCGACATGGTCTGCAAGAAGTCGCTCTTGGCGCGGCTGGCGGCTTCAGCGGCGTCGTAGGCGCTCTGAAGCGCCTCCTGCGCCGCAATCTCGTGTTCAACCGTGGCGGTGATATCGCGCATGCCAAGCACAAAGTGGGTGTCTGCGGCATCGGTGTGAAGCCGCGCAATGGACATCTGCCCGTGTGAGGTGCCCTCGGCTGTCTGCCGCTTGTAGTTGATGGTGTAAAGCCCGGTTTGAGGCACCACTTTCTTCATATGGGCAATGGTGCAGGCTTTATGCATCTCTTCGCGGTTTTCGGGTGCAACATGCGCATCGATATAGGCACTCAAGCCCTCTTCTGCGCCGTTGTGTTTTGTAGTAAAGCCGCTACCAATGGCGCTTGTTCGGATGGTGCGGTAGGTGTTGTCTTGTGCATTGAGTAAGAACAGCGAGCCATACTCGGTGCTCAGCACCTCAATAATGCCCAAAAGTTCGTGCTCCTGCCGCTCTTTTTCGAAGCGCTGAGCCTCATACTCGTCTGCATACCTAAAGCCATAGACAATCTCATTGCGCTCGGCAGAAGGTTTGACAAACTGGACGTTAACGTAGCGAACGTCATCGGCGCGCACTATTCGGTACGTAAGTGACAAGCTGGGGTGCTTCTCAAAGTACGCGCGGCATGCCTCGATAGTTGCAACAGGCTCGAAGAGCTTTTGATCATCTGGGTGCACATTATCCTGTATGTATTTCTCCATGCTATAGGAGTGCTTGCCGGTGTAGAGCCCGCCTTGCAAGCTGGCAGCCGTCCCATCAGTCTTGACCGTATGAGACTCAGCTGTCTGCAAGTCAAGGAGCATTACGTCCACAAACACGCTGCTCAAGGCATCGATAATGTTTTGTGTCTGCGCCTTCTCATCGAGCTGGGCGCGCATATGTTCGTCAACGTCCAAAAAGACGCCGTAGAACTTGATGGGGGAGCCATCTTCCCTTCTCGTTAGACGGCCGACGGCATGAAACCAGCGCTCGCCGCGGTTTTTGGTGGCAAGGCGGTAATAGACGTCATAGGTTTTCTCGCCGGAGTAGTCGCGCACAACATCCCAATAGTGGGCGAGCACACGTTCCTTGTCTTGCGGGTTGAGCAGGTCTGACCAAGACTCCAGCTCGTTGGGGAAGTCCTGCAAAGAGGTGTAGCCCAGCATCTCGCGAAATGTCTGGCTCCAGTTGCAAGCGGTCATCTCACCCTGCTCGTTGAAATCCATGGTCCAGTCGCCACTGCCCAAAGCGATGTGCATAGCAGCTATCTGCTCCTGCGCTGCCTTGGCTGCGCTGAGGGCTTCTTGGAGTGCAGCTCGATCATCCAAGCTCGGTTCTTGGTCGTCTAAAGTGACCACGCCATATCTCCCGTCTTTTGGTGAGAATTCGTATTTGGTCACAAGTATAGCCTCAACAGCTTTCTGGCGTAATGTGCATATTCTGCTTTCATGCGCTGGCTGCCCATATGTGCCTACGGTTGCGTCCATGCCGCAAAGGCACAACCGTGGCATAATGAGGGCAGCTAAAACCTAAGCCAGCACCTGCGAAAGGAGCTCACCATGAGCGGTGTCAACATCAAGAAGTTTTGCTACAGCGGCGAGGGCAAGTTCAAGCTTGCCAGCTACCCCACCGATGCCGGTATCGGCCGCAAAGAAAAGGAGCACTACCAGCAACTTACGGCTGAGAACACGGCCGCCATTGCTGCGTTGCAAGACAAGCTCTATGCCCAGGGCACCGAAGGCGTTATCTTTGCCATCCAGGCCATGGATGCCGCTGGCAAAGACTCCACCATCCGCAAGGTCATGAGCGGTGTGAACCCGCAAGGTGTCAAGGTCACCAGCTTTAAATCGCCCACCTCGACCGAGCTTTCCCACGACTATCTGTGGCGCGTCAATGCCGCATTGCCGGGCCGTGGCTACATTGGCATCTTCAACCGCAGCCACTATGAAGACGTGCTGGCGGTGCGCGTGCATGGCTACTGGAAGAAGTACAAATGGCCGCTGCGTTGCCAAGATATGGACGAAGACGAGTTCTTTGCCAAGCGCTTTAAAGCCATCAGCGCCTGGGAAGAGCATCTCTATGACAACGGCTTCAGGATGGTGAAGATCTTCTTAAATGTTGGGCTTGACGCCCAGTGCGACCGCTTTGTGGCCCGCATTGATGAAGAGGCCAAAAACTGGAAGTTCTCCGCCGGCGACCTCGACGAGCGCGACCTGTGGCCTGAGTACATGCACGCCTACGAGGAGGCCATTAAGGGCACGGCCACCAAGCATTGCCCTTGGTATATTGTGCCGGCCGACCGCAAGTGGATGACGCAATACATTGTGAGCTGCATCATCCGCAAGACGCTGGAAGATATGGCCCCTGAGTACCCCACCATGCCGGCCGAGGAGCAGGCAACGCTGGCGGAGTGCCGCGAGCGCTTGGTGGGCAAACCTGCCGAAGCAGCCGAAGAGGCTGAGGCGACCGAAGAGACCGAAGAGAAATAGCGCTTCAACATAGCTTGAGCATTTGGCGCGCATGTAGGTGGTGACACCCGCATGCGCGCCGTCTTTGTGCAAGCGCATCTGTGCACGCGGCCGCTAAAAAGCGCTACCTCACAATGATGACGTTGTTGCGGGACTGTTTGGCCTCGTAAAGCGCGGCATCGGCCACGGCAAAGGCGGTGTCGAAGGTATAGCCCGGGCGGATGAGCGCAGCTCCGCAGCTCAACGATGGAAGGGCGCCGTCAGCCCGGCGCACATCCTGGGGGCATTGGTCATTAAAGGTGTTGGTCAAACGCGTGAAGTAGTTCTGCGGCGTCTCGGGCGGGATGTTGCCCACCAGAAGCACGCAGAACTCGTCTCCACCAAAACGCCCTGCAAGGTCTCCTCCGCGGCGGTTTAAGTCGATGGACTGCCCAATAGCACGGATGACATCGTCGCCTTTGGCATGGCCATAGGTGTCATTGATGTCTTTGAAGTTGTCGGCATCCATTATGAGCAGGGCACCGGTCATGCCTGCCTCGATCATGAAGGAGGCTTCCGCTTCAAAGCTGGTCTTGTTGAGGATGCCGGTCAGGCCATCCAGCTTGGCAGCGCGGGCCTTGGCGTAGCGGTCGACGTAGCCATCGATCCTCGTCTTTTGCGCGCTCAAACCCATGGCAAGGCCCAAACCCAACGAACACAAAGAGTTGATAGTGTCGCTCAAAAAAGCATCCGCTGCTTTGTAGTGGTACGCCGTCACGATAAAGACGATGGTTGCCAAAGTCGACACCACAACAACGCGCCATGGGCGGTCGGTCAGAAGGCTTGGTGCCGCGCAAAGCAGCAAGCAGATCGTCACGGTGCGTTCGTTGGGTGCGCGAATGACACCCACTTCAATGACATAGGCAAAGACAAGGATAAATGTCAGGTAGAAAAAGGCCGTACTGACGAGTGGTGACATGCTGTGAGTGTGGTATTCAGCAATTAAAAAGGCGATACTTGCAAAGGCGAGGCCCAAATAGCCGCCAAGGGCCATGTCTTCGTGGATGCCAAGGGCGCGCAAAATACTCATAGCGCCAAAAATGCCGATGCAGATGGCAAGGGCAACGACCACCTTCTTGTGGTTTTCGGTGTCGATATATTTGGAGATTTTGCGATATGTCCCCTTCTCATACCCGTAGGTATTGAGGTACTTCACAAACTTCGAGGTGGTGGCCATAGGGCCCTCCTTGCAAAAGCGGTGGGCAAAACCGATAAGCGCATTGTAATGCCTGCTGGGCTTGCGCATGCCTAACGCTTACAAAAACACCCCGCCAGCGTAGGCGCCAGCGGGGTGCATGCAGTGCGTTTACGTGCAGATTCTAGATCTGGCCCTTGCGCACCTTGCTGATCTGCACGCAGTTGACGATGAGCAAGACCAAGGTGACGATGCGGCCGCACAAGAAGGCAGCAACGGCAGAGATGATGCTCATGACAAAGGCGCCACCCAGCTTCTCAGGCTTCTCGGCGTTCCTAACGGCCAGGATGCCAGCAATCAGGGTGATCAGGCACAGCAAGAAGCCAACGATAACCATGGTCATGCTGAAGCCCATGAAGAGCGTGTTAGCAGCTTTGACGCCATCGGCAGTCGTGGCATCGGTGATGCCGCTTTCGTCCAGCTGGACCAGCATCTCGCGGAACTCGATGAGTTCGTTGGCGCTGGTGTCGCTCATGCTGTTGGCAAGCTCGGTCAGCTCTTCATCGCTGAGCTTCTCGTAGGACTGCACCAGCTCCTTGAAGGAGCCATCGTCGGAGGTGAACATCTTGACGATGCTGGCAGCGTCGTCGCTCTTGACGTAGCCGATCAGCTCAACGAGCTTGGAGGTGTCGACATCCTGGAAGCCTTCCAGAGTCTTCAGGGCAGCGTCGAGCTCCTCTTTGTCTTCAGTGGTGATGTCAACCTGAGCAGAGGCCTCCGAGAATTCGGAACTGTCAATGTATTTGTTCAGGTCTTCGGCAATTTCTTCGCTGTTTTGGTCAACGGCGGTTCCGACCACGCCGCTGAACAGGCCAACACCAAGGCAGAACAAAAGCCCCAGTGCAGAAAGCACGATGATGGCAATGCTCAAGCCCTTAACGGTCTTAGAGTGCGGGTTAGGTTGCATGGCGTCTCTCCTTTACTTTTTCTTCTTCGCCTGCAGCTGTTCACCAAGCCAAGCGACCCATTCGTCTGTGCCGCTGGCTTTGGTGGCAGCAATTTTAAACAAAGGTGCCTCGGGGTTCAAATTCTCGATGCGCTCCTCAAAAGCTTCCATATCGAAGTCAAACACACTCAAGGTGTCCACCTTGTTTAGGATGATGGCTTTTGCCGCCTGGAAGATGCCCGGATATTTCAGGGGCTTGTCGTCGCCTTCCGGCACAGAAAGGATCATGACCTTGGTGTCTTCGCCTAAATAAAAGTCGGTGGGGCACACCAGGTTGCCCACGTTTTCAATGATGATCAAGTCAAGGTTTGCCAGGTCGAGCACCTTGAGGGCCTTGTTGATCATGTCGCCTTCCAGATGGCAGCTGCCGCCGGTGTTGATCTGCACCGCCGGGATGCCCATCTCTTTGATGCGCACCGCGTCAACGTTGCTTGCGATGTCGCCTTCGATCACGGCGATGTTGTAGGTATCGCGCAAAGCGTTGATGGTGGCCTTGATGGTGGAGGTTTTGCCTGCACCGGGGGAAGCCAAAAGGTCGATCATGAACACGTTGTTGGCGTCGAGCATTTCGCGGTTTTGCTGGGCGAAGCGCTCGCTTTTATCCAAAATTTTGGCGCCCATATCAATATGGGTCATGGTGTTAGTCCTCTCCGTTTTCGATTTCGATGGATGCGATGTGCATCTCTTTGCCAGACACAACAATAGTGTGCCCGCTTGCACATTCGGGGCACTTCATATGGTAGCGGTCGTGGCTGAACTCGGCGCCGCACTCAAAGCATTTAGAGCGGCAGGGGATGAAGTTCATCACCAGCTCAGCGCCGTCAAACAGCTCCTCGCCCTCGGTCAAAGCATCGAAGGCAAACTGCATGGCTTCTTCGACCACCTGGGTCATCTCGCCGATGTCAAGCGTGATGCAGGTAACAGCCGTCGCGCCGTTTTCGAGGGCCACCGGCTTGATGGAATCTAAAACTCCCTGCATCAAACTGAGCTCGTGCATAGGCGCCTTTACTGCTTCTCGCCGCGCAGGTAGGCCTCTTCTTCGGCCTCTTTCTCGGCATTGCGCTGGATCTTGCGGCGCAGAGCAACGCGGGCGCAGATGAGCGAGATCTCATACAGAGCCACCATGGCGGCAAACATGAAGCCCAGCGTGATGGGGGAGGCGTCCGGCGTGACGACTGCAGAAAGCACCAACAGGCCGGTATAGATGTAGCGCCAGTTGTGACGCATCTTCTTGTAGGGCACGATGTTGAACAGGATGAGATAAAAGACCACCAAGGGCAGCTCGAAGGCCACGCCAAAGGCAACCAACAGTGTCATGGTGAACTTCAGGTAGTCAGTTGCATCGGGCAGCACCACGCCAATGGAGGCACCCTCTGAGGTCAGCCAGTTAAAGGCAGCGCCCAAGCAGTAGCAATAGCCAAAGACAATACCGATAACAAACAACAGCACGGCGATGCCGAAGGTGGGCAGCACATACTTGCGCTCGTTGGGTTTGAGTGCCGGCAAAAAGAACGCCAGGATTTCCCAGAAAATGATGGGGCTGCACACAATAAAGCTGCAAAACATCGAGACATAGAACTTGTTGGAAAAGCCGCCCAGTGAGGTAGTGACATAAACTGCACCGTCGTTGGGCAGGTATTTCTTAGCGGGCTGCAGCAAGAAGTCGGTCATTTGCGGTGCAACCAAATACAGCGCAAAGACGGCAATCAGCAAGCAGACCAAGATGATGGTGATGCGGCGGCGCAACTCGCCCAAGTGGTCGAGAAGCGGCATGCGGGCCGGTCCGATAGGCATTAGTTGTCACCACCTTCCGCAAACGGGTCGTCCAAGCCATACAGCGAGGCGGCAATCGAGGCGGATGACTCCTTGGCGGCGCTCAAAGGCACATCGGCAACTTCTTTGGCCACGGCGCTAGCGGCTGCTGCATCAGCAGCAACAACGGCGGCGTCAGCCTCGCGGGTTGCTTTGTCGGCCTCGACGGCGGCGGTCAGCGGGTCTTTGAAGTTCTCGCGCATCTCCTTGATGCCCAGCGGGTCTTTGAAGGATTCCTTCATCTCGTTGATGGGCTCGGTGATTTCGCTAAAGCTGTTCTTTGCCGCATCGAGGTCTTCCTTGATGGGCGCAACAGCCTCCTGGATGGGGTCAACAGCAGATTTGACCTCGGTCACAACAGGCTGAACGGCCTCTTGGAACGGGTCGTAAATCTCGTCTTTGAACTTCTTGTTGACTTCGTCAGATGTTTCGCGGAATTGCTTAATCATGCGCCCGACGGTGCGCCCCATGCTGGGTAATTTCTCCGGGCCAAAAACAAGGAAGCCGAAGAAAAGAATAATTATGAACTCCGTACTGCCAATTCCAAGCACGATGTCCGTCCTTCGTTTAGTATTCGGTTCCCTGCAGGCGTGTACTTTACCACACACGGGCAAAGACTGCGACGCGGACTTCTGTTACTCCGCCAAAAAAGAGCGCTTCTGCCGCTGCAGAGGCGGTGGCACCTGTTGTCAAAACGTCATCTATAAGCAAAACATGGGCAGGGGTGCGTACTCCGGATTTTACAAAAAAGCTGCCTTTGCGGTTTGCCAAGCGCTCCTGCTGGCCCAAGTGGCGCTGGTCTGCTGCAGCATGGCTTGCTAAAACATCTAGGCGCATAAGCCCCAACTCGCGTTCAAGCTCTGTAGCGATTGGCTCCATATGGTCGTAGCCGCGGCGCAGCAGATTTTTGGGGTTAGCTGGCACGCAGGTAAACGCATCTGCCCACTGCGTCCAGTCTTGCTCGGGCGCATCTGCGCGCACAACTTGTGCGATGGCCTGGGCAATAAAGGGCGCCAGCCGGCTTTCATCGGCATCTTTGTAGGCCCGCAAAAGTTTTTTGGCAACTCCCTCATATGAGCAGGCCGCCCGTGCAGCAGAAAAGGCAAAGGGGCTTGCAACCAGGCGGCCGCACCTGTCAACCGAGCCGGGCATGGGGCACTCGGTGCACACATATGCACTGAACGGGGCACCGCAGCGGGGGCAGGCGTCCGCGACATTTATATAAGGGAGGGATTTTTCGCATTCTGCGCACAGCAGCGCGCCGGGCAAGTTGCAACTGACGCAACGCGTGGGCCAAAAAGTTTCCGCCGCAGCGCTTGCAACCCCTGCTATTATCTTGCGAATGCGAGACACGCATGGCCCTTTCTGTGGCCTTGCTCTCATTCGCTTCTCACTGGTGTGTATTCTAGCCGCTGTGAGAAATAACGAGCCCGACAGTTCGTCAACGAGAAAGCGTTATTTATGGAACTGATCATTACCGAGAAAAACGACGCCGCTGCCAACATCGCACGCCTGCTTGCCGATGGTGCCCCCAAGGCCGATAAGGTCTATGACACGCCGGTTTATCGCTTTAAGCGCAATGGCGAGGAGTGCGTCATCATTGGTTTGCGCGGCCATATTTTGGAGGTCGACTTCCCGGCAGAGCTTTCCTACACCAAGACGAAGGGCTGGGCGGCCAAGGCCAAAGACGGCGCCACCATGCCGGCACCTGCCATCCCCAAGGGGCTGGCAACTCCACCGTGGAAGAGCAAGCGCAAGCCCTATCTGGCAAAAGGCCTGGATTTGGGCTCCTGGAAGATCCCGGTGCTGCCCTATCTGACCTATGCCCCGCTGGTAAAGGAGCCCAAGGAGAAGGCCATCATCCGTTCTTTGCGCAACTTGGCGAAAAAATCCACTAGCTGCATCATTGCCACCGACTTCGACCGCGAAGGCGAGCTCATCGGCATGGATGCCCTCAACATCGTGCTGGATGAAAACCCCAGCTTGCACATTACCCGTGCTCGCTATTCCGCCTTCATCAAAAAGGAGATTCAGGAGGCCTTTGCCCCTGAAAATCTCAAAGAGCTCGACTTCAACTTGGCCTATGCCGGCGAGTCGCGCCAGCACATCGACTTAATTTGGGGTGCGGTGCTGACCCGCTACTTGACGCTGGTTAAGTACAGCGGTGTGGGCAATGTGCGTTCGGTGGGCCGTGTGCAGACCCCGACCCTTGCCTTGGTTGTGGCTCGCGAGAAAGAGCGCGAGGCCTTCATCCCCGAGGATTACTGGGATATCAGCGCTCAGCTGGCCCCGCAAAACGCAGCCGAAGAAGCCTTTAAGGCTACCCATGCCGGCAACCACTTTAAAGATGAAGAGCTGGCAAAAACTGCCTTCGGCGCAGTGAAAGAGGCAGCATTTGGCACAGTTACCGCGGTCAAAAAGACCCGCAGCACCCGTCCGGCGCCGGCGCCGTTTAACACCACGAGCTTGCAGGCCGCCGCTTCTGGCGTGGGCCTGCGCCCCAGCCGCACCATGCGTATTGCCGAGAGCCTCTATATGGCAGGTCTTATCAGCTACCCGCGTGTGGACAACACCGTCTACCCTGAGGGCTTAGACCACCGCGAGCAGCTGAGGATGCTTTCCAACAACCCGGCCTATGCGCCTTATGCGAACAAGCTGTTGGCAAAAGGGCAGCTCAAACCCACCCGCGGCAAGCAGTTTTCCACCGACCACCCGCCCATCTACCCCACGGCGGTGGCAAACCCCGACATGCTCAAGGCCGAGGAGTGGAAGCTCTACAACCTGATTGCCCGCCGCTATATGGCCACCCTTTCTGAGCCCGCCGTGGTTGAGAGCACGAAGATCGAGGTAGACGTTAACGGCGAGTGTTTCAAGGCCGCTGGCGATGTTTTGGCCGTGCCCGGGTTTCGCGAGGTCTACCAGTATGGCTTGAAAAAAGACGAGCAGATGCCGGCTGTTGAGAAAGGCGATGTGCTTGGCTTCACCAAGCCGCTCATCGAGGCCAAGCAGACCCAGCCGCCTGCTCGCTACAGCACCGGCAAGCTGGTGCAGGAGATGGAAAAGCTGGGCTTGGGCACTAAGGCCACCCGCGCCGATATGATCGAGAAACTCTACGACCGCAAATACATCGTGAACGACCCGATCGAGCCCACTCAGATGGGCGTGGCCGTCATCGACGCCCTGCAGCGCTTTGCCGAGACCATCACCACCCCTGACATGACGGCAGCTCTTGAAGAAGAGATGAACCAGATTGAAGAGGGCAAGCGTGTGCAGGAAGATGTTGTTATGCACTCCCGCGAGCTGCTTAGCGACATTGTGGATGCGCTGATCCCGGCAAAAGAGGAGGTGGCAGATGCCATCTCGGAGGCTGTGCTGGCCGACTCGCGTGTGGGCAAATGCCCCAAGTGCGGCGGGGATTTGTGTGTGAAGCAGTCGGGCAAGACCCGCTCTAGCTTTGTGGGTTGCAACAACTGGCCTGAGTGCGATGTGACCTACCCGCTGCCCCAAGGCAGCTATGAGGCCGTCGAGCAGACCTGCGAGGTCTGTGGCGGTGCCATGATCAAGATTAAGCCCTGGCGTTCAACGGCAGTTACACGCTGCATCGACCCCGATTGCAAGAGCAACCAGAAACCCACCGTCAACGTGGGCGAATGCCCAACCTGCAAGGCGGCGGGGCGTGAGGGCAAGCTGATTGCCCAAACCAACCCCAAGACCATGAAGCGCTTCATCCGCTGCAGCAACTACCCCACCTGCGAGACCAGCTACCCGCTGCCGCAGCGTGGCGATCTTGAGGCCACCGGCGAGGTGTGCGACGTGTGCGGTGCCCCTGAGGTTGTCATCAAGAGCAACCGTGGCCCCTGGCGCATATGCGTAAATATGGATTGCCCCAAGAAGGCCGAGGAAAAGCCCAAGAAGACGGCTAAGAAAAAGACCACGCGCCGAACCACAAAGAAGAAATAGCAGTTGCGGCGCCGCTTTGTGTGGCGCCGCACTCAAAAAAGGCGATTGCCACGGAGGCAGGCATGGAAATCTTGGCGATAGCGGCGCTGGTGCCGGTCATCGTGCTGATGGTGCTTATCTATCGGGCCGATAAGGCCGATAAAGAGCCCGTCAAACTCATCGTGCTGACGTTGGTGCTTGGCGCGCTGTCGTGCATTCCAGCTGTCATCATCGAGGTCATCTATGACATGGTGGCAGGCAGTGTGGCACCTGCAGCCTATGAGGCCCAAAGCGTCGGTTACCTGTTCTTTGAGTATTTCTTGGGCGTGGCTTTGGTGGAGGAGTTTTGCAAGGGCGGCGCCATGATGCTTGCCGTCTGGAAGAAAGACGACTTCAACTATGTGTTCGATGGCATCGTTTATTGCGCGGCCGCAGCTTTGGGTTTTGCCGGGCTTGAAAACCTTACCTATGTGCTCGATCCGACGCTTGGGGGAGTTGACACCGCAGTTGCGCGTGGCATCCTTTCGGTGCCGGGGCACTGCAGCTTTGGCATTGCTATGGGCTATTTTGTGGGCCGCGCCAAGTTCCAAAAATATGCAGGCAACAAGGCGCGCATGAAGCAGTTGCTGCTTTTGGGCCTGCTGGTGCCCACGGCCATGCATGGGGCATACGACTTTGGCCTCAGCGTCAACGATGCTACCGGCCTGGCTGCCATTGGCGCGGCGTTTGCTTTCGATATTGCCGCCATCGTCTATGTGAAGAAGGGCGCAAAAAACGATGTGCCCATTCGCATCCCGCAGAAGGCACCCCGGCAACCTTACGTGCCGCCGCAGCAGCCCTATGTGCCGCCGCAGCAGCCCTATGTGCCGCCGCAGGCCCAAGTGCAGCCCCAACCCCAAACGCGCCCGGTGGCGCCGGTGCGCAAACCGGTTGCGAAGTTTTGCCCCAACTGCGGTGCTCCCAACGCCGGTGGCGCGTTTTGCCCGCACTGCGGCAACAAGTTCTAGCATCCTCTCTCGCCAAGTTTTGTAGCTTTTGCGCAAGATTTGCAGCCTTCGCACGCTGCGCCTTATTTTGCTGAATACTGGTTGCGCATATAAAAACGCGCGAAGGAGAGCACCGGCAGTGGCAATAAAAATCATCACCGACTCGGCAAGCGACATCACCCAGCAGCAGGCTGCCCTGATGGATATCACCGTCATCCCCATGAAGACGGTGTTTGACGATGCCGAATATCTGGATGGCATCGACATCACCTATGAGGAGTTTTATAAGAAGCTAACCAGCAGCAAAAACTTGCCTACCACCACCCAGATCAGCCCGGCGGAGTTTGTCGAGATGTTCCGCTCGCAGCTTGGCGAGAAAGACGACCTCATCTATATCGGCATGTCGGGCGCCCTTTCGGGCACCATCGCCTCGGCAGAGTTGGCCGTCAAGATGATGGAAAAAGACGAGCGCAAGCACATCTATGTGGTGGATTCCATCAACGTCACGGTGGGCGAGCGCCTGATTGTTGAATACGCTTTGCGCTTGCGCAGCCAGGGGCTTTCAGCAAGAAAGATCGTCAAAGCGCTGGAAAAGCGCCGGGGGGATGTGCGCCTGGTGGCCACACTCGACACGCTTGAATACCTCAAAAAAGGTGGCCGCATCTCGACGGCTGTTGCCTTGGCGGGCACGCTGCTTTCCATCAAACCGCTTATCGGTATTGTGCGCGGAAGGGTGGCCATGCTGGGCAAGGCTCGCGGCCTCAAGAATGCCCGCAAGACTATGGATGAGCTGATTGAAAAAGACGGCGGCATCGATGCAGGCATGCCCTACTGCTTGGCCTACACCGGCACCGACGATGCGCTGCTACGCAAGTTCGTTAGCACCACTGCTCAACTGCATAGCTGCGACATCAACCTGCTGCCGGTGAGCATGGTGGGCAGCGTCATCGGCACCCACATCGGGCCGAACGCGTTCTGCATCGCCTATTTTGCAGGCAATGCAGCGGCTTAAGGGCGACTTTTGCCGAAGGAGCTGCTTGCGGTTTACGCGCAAGCAATAAATCGGGCGTACAATAGCGAATTGCATATTCGCTTCAGCTAATCGAGGAGATATTCATGAGCACACCTAAGGTTACGATTGTCGGCGCAGGCAACGTTGGCGCCACCGCCGGCATGATTTTGGCATTGAAGGGCACGGCCGATGTGGTGCTGTGCGACGTTGTTGAGGGCATGCCCCAGGGCAAAGCGCTCGACATGATGCACATGCGCAGCAACGAGAAGTTCGCCACCACCATCACCGGCACCAACGACTACGCCGACACTGCCAACTCTGACATCGTGGTCATCACCGCTGGCATTGCCCGCAAGCCAGGCATGACCCGCGAAGACTTGATCGGCGTCAACTCAAAGATCATGGCCGACGTCATCGACAAGGCCAAGGCTGCAAGCCCCGAGGCCATCTTCATCTGCGTCACCAACCCGCTCGATGTCATGACTTATCAGGCATTCAAGATGGCAGGCGTGCCCAAGAACCGCCTGATGGGCATGGGCGGCGTGCTCGACAGCGCCCGCTATGCCTTCGCCATCGCCGAGACCACCGGTGAGTCCGTAGACAACATCACCGCCTATGCTGTGGGCGCCCATGGCCAGGGCATGGTGACCCTGCCGCGTTTTAGCACCGTCAACGGCAAGCCCCTGACCGAGGTGCTCACTGCTGAGCAGATTGAGGCCACCACCCAGCGCACCATCAACGGCGGCGCCGAGGTTGTTGAGCTTTTAAAGACCGGCTCTGCTTTCTATGCACCGGGTTCTTCCATTGCCAAGATGGTCGAGGCCATCATCAACGACACCCACGAGGTCATGAGCGTGTGCGCTTACCTCGAGGGCGAGTATGGCATCAACGATATCTACATGTGCGTGCCGGTTGAGCTGGGCGCCAATGGTGTGGAAAAGATCGTTGAGTTCGACGTCAACGCTGAAGAGCTTGCTGCGCTGCAGGCATCCGCCAAAAGCATTGACGACCAGGTTGCGGGTCTGGGCCTGAAGTAAGAACTTTTTTTGAACACGAAAGTGCGCCCAGCCGCAGTGCCACGTGCCTGCAGGTTGGGCGCACTTTTATGCGTTTTCTTAAGGGGAGGTGAGGCAAGGTGAGTGTGAGCAACACAAGTGTGAGCTTTGGGCTGTGGCCCAGCGCCAACCCGCATCTGGTCGAGCCTCTCGCTTGGCAGGTGCTTGAGCAACGCGAGGATGGCTCAAAGCTCATCATCACCCGCGACATCATCGAGCAGTGGCCCCTGCGCGATATCTTCGATGCCTCCACCTCGGGGCAGGGTGCCGTTGCCGATTGGCTGAACGGCCCCTTTGCCCAGCTGGCGTTTACCGCGGAACAGCGCGCGTGCATCAAAGGTGAGCTGCGGCTGCTGAGCGCAGATGAGGCAGCGCGCTATTTTGAAGATGATGCTGCGCGGGCAGCCCGTGGCAGCGTCTATGCCCTGCAACGCGGTGCCGATGACTGGTGGTGGCTCGGCAGTGCCGGCGGGCGTGCTGACCATGCAGCCTGCGT
>R11__coassemble_310_pt1 | contig 34470 bp, 29 predicted proteins | sample R11__metabat2_low_PE_020 | metagenome-assembled genome bin R11 | reverse complement strand
CCTATGATGTTGGCTCCAGCCCTGAGGATGACCCCTCCAAGCTGCGCAGCAACACCCCAACCTACAACAAGGCTATGGAGATGCCGGTCAACCCACGCATGCTGGTTGCCACCAACTCCAACTTCATGCAGACCCGCGGCAACCTGAGCACGGCCATCGAGGTTATGCGCGCTGCCGACACCTGCGTTTCCTTTGAAATCAAGATGAGCCTGACGGCAAGCTTTGCCGACATCTTGCTGCCGGTGTGCACACACTGGGAGGGCAACGATGACGAGTCTTGGGGCGAGCTGTCCTGGCCGTCTCCGTTTGGCGATGGCAATGGCCAGAAGCAGCGTAAAGACGCACTGCTGGCTTGGAAGCCGCTCATCAAGCCGATGTATGAGGCCCGCGAGGAGAAGCGTGTCTTCCGTGAGATTATGGAGCGCATGGGTGCTGACCCGGATGAGGCATACCCCAAGAGCAACTACGATCAGTGGTTGGGCTACTTCTTGGGCATGCGCGAACTGAAGAGCGACCTGAGCGCTTGGGAGCCCGTCATCACCTGGACTGCAGATGACAACAAGAAATACCACGCCAACTACCCTGTCCAGCAGGGCAAGGTGGGCTTCGACGAGTTCATGAAGAATGGTTCCTATGTGTGCAAGCGTTCTGAGAACGACAAGCGCAATTATGTGGGTTACCGCGATGACAAGTTGGGCATCGATGAAGACGGCGTCTCTGTTGCAGTAACCGATACTGCTTGGCCGCGCCCCTCGCTGTCTGGCAAGCTGGAGATTTATTGCCAGTTCAAGGCCGACAATGTCAACACCATTGGCATCAACCCTGACCCCATCAAGCCTTACGCCAACTACTTCGTGCCATATCGCGGTTATCAGGAGACCTTCGAGAATGGCGAAATTGGCGGCACCAAAGCTAAGTACCCGCTGCAGGCCTACACGCCGCACTACATGCGCCGTGCCCACAGCTGCTATGACAATATGCCTTGGACCCAGGAAGCATTCACCAACCCCGTGTTCATGAATGCCCAGGATGCTGCAGACCGCGGCATCAAGGCTGGCGATACCGTCATGTGCTACAACGACTTTGGCCGTATGCTGCGCAAGGCTCAGCCGTTGCAGACCATTATGCCGGGCTGCGTTGGTATCCCCCACGGCGTGCATTCCGTTCTTGATGAAAGCGGCGACGAGATCATCGACCGCGGTGGTTCTGAGCAGGTGCTTTCCGATGGTCAGCAGTCCAACTACTTCCCGCAGGTGGACGGCTACAACAGCCTGCTCATCGAGATTGAGAAGTATGACGGCGAAGCTTTGGTTGAAGACGTCGACCGCGGCCCGTTCTTGGCTACCGGCGTTGATGAGAGCGATCTGCCCGCATATTACGCCGATGCTGACGTCATGTACGCCACGGATAACAAGTAAGGAGGCATGTAACAATGACTGTAGGTTTTTACTTTGATCAGCAAAGCTGCATTGGCTGCCGCACTTGCCAGGTGGCTTGCAAGGATCGTCACGACATCCACGAGCCAGGAATCCGCCCGCGCCGTGTGGAAAGCTATGAGACGGGCACGTACCCAGATGCAACGATGTATCACGTCACGGTTAGCTGCAATCACTGCGACAACCCCGCATGTGCTGCCAACTGCCCCACCACGGCCATGTATAAGGCCGAAGACGGCACCGTAGTGCATGACGACTCAAAGTGCATTCAGTGCAAGATGTGCATGCTGAGCTGCCCTTATGGCGCTCCGCAATGGGATTACGTGGAGAATGTGATTGTCAAGTGCGACGGTTGCATGGACCTGCGCGAAGCCGGCATGAGCCCGAACTGCGTGGCTGCCTGCCCCATGCGTGCCCTGGACTTTGGCGAGGTCGATGACCTCAAGGCCAAGTATGGCGACGAGCTTGTCAGCGAGATTCCCGTGATTTCTTCTGATGACCTAACCAACCCCAACCTGCTGCTCAACGCCACCACGGCCGCCAGCAACACCGAGTTTACCCAGGTATCGTTATGACACAGACAACAGATCGAGACATGGAGCGCACGCAGCTTGAGACACTGCTGTTTGCACGCACCTACCTCTACACGATGTTTCACAAACTGTTTGGCGGAGAGCCCAGCTCGGAGCTGCTGAACATGCTGCAGGACGATGTGACGGCTGATTGCATCGACGAGTATGCGCAAGACAGCGCACAGATGGCTGGCTTTGCAAGCTTCATTGCTGGGCTGCGCAGCCAGGACCAAGCTGCCCTGTTCGACGCCGCTAAGGATGAGTACACCCGCGTGTTTATCGGGCCAGCCGCACTTCCTGCTTCGCCTTATGAGGCACCTTACACAGGCCACCATGAGATGGCCGTGTTCCAAGAGAACACGATAAAGGTGAGGCGTCTTTACAAAGAGCATGGTTTGCAGGCAAAACGTCTGCAGCGTGTGCCCGACGATCACGTCTCCTTGCTGTGCGCGTTTCAGGCACTGCAAGCCCGCGCTGCACTGGATGCCTTCTATGCGGGCAACTGGACTGAGGCAACTGAGCTTTTGCGCGAACAGGGCGCTTTTGCCAAAGAACATCTTGCCAACTGGCTGGGTGTCTATGCGAAGGCTGTGCGCAATTCCAAGGCCGGCAGAATGGCAGTGCTTTACCCGCAGCTCATCGAGGCCGCCGATGCATTCGTGCAACTTGATGTGACGCTGGCCTGGGAGGCTGCCTATTGGGCAGAGCAAGGCAGTGCTGATGCATGCCCCTTTGAACCCTGCGAAGTGCTGAAACCCGCCTCTGAGGCACTCGATCTGTTGGAAGCCCAACGCCTGGTGGGCCTTGAAGATAACGAACTCGTTTCTATCTAAGCGAGAGGATGAAAAGATTATGATTACCGAATTTCCTTTGCTGGTCTTTACCGTTTTGACCGGCCTTGCTGCGGGCGCTTATGTCGCTGCAGCAGCATTCCCGCCGAAAGAGCAGGCTAAGAATGCGGTTTTGTTCCCCGTGATCTGCCTTGTGTTGGCAGCGGTTGGTTCTGTGGCTTCCGTTTTGCATGTTGGCCGCCCGGCTCTCGTGTTTGGCATCTTTGCCAACCCCACGTCTTCGCTGACGCTTGAGGCTATCTTTGCTGGCTTGTTCTGCATCGGCATCATTGTCGACCTTGTCATGGCCGCAATGAAGAAGAGCAACCGCGCTGTCAGCATTGTTGTGGCAGTGCTGGGTGTTGCATTGCTGCTCGTTCAGGCACATGCATATGCCACCTCTTATGGCGTTGCTGCTTGGTGCAGCCCCGCTATCTGGCCCTTCGTGCTGCTGAGCGCTGTTGCAGCAGGCTTTCCCCTGGCTGGCTGCTTCGGCGCTGCACAGGGTGGCAAGACTCCGTCACTGGCCGCATGTGTGCTGCTGGTGCTGGGCGGCCTGTGTGCCGTTATCGAGGCCGTGATTTTCAACGGTGCTGCAGCTGACGGTGTGATGGTTATTGCCCTTGGTGCTGTCATCATGTTTGTTGCCGCTGCCTGTGCCTTCATGGCCAAAGACGAGAAGGCAACCATGGTGTATGCCACTGCAGTGCTCGCCATCGTGGCACTGTTCGTGATGCGCTATGGCTTCTATATGGCTAGCATCATCTAATGCCGTAAGGCAAATGCGTTAAAGCGAGAGGGTCCGCATGCAGCGGACCCTCTCTTCTTTTGTTGCTACACGGCGTGTGTAGCAACGTTAGTTACAGTGCCTTCTCATACATGGCAAAGGGGATGTGGTGTACCTGCTGGTCTTCATAAGCCAGGTGCGTGATGCCAACCAGTTCAAAGCCGAGCTTTTCGTAGAGGTGGCGCGCCGGTGCGTTGTAGTCGAAGACGTCAAGGCGCAGTGCGCGCACGCCTTGGCAGCGCAGCTGCTCGAACAACTCGCGCAGAAAGGCGCTGCCCAGACCCTTGCCCTGATGCATAGGGTGTGTGCAAAACAAGTGCAGACAGCGTGTCTGCTCCATCCCTGCTTCCACGTGCCAGGGCACGGTGTCATAACCCGGGGCAAAATCGCAGTTCACCACGGCTGCGCCCACAAGTTCGTCATCAAGCCAAGCGCCGTATAGCTCGCCGGCAGCCACTGCTGCTTCGAGGGCGGCATCGCTGGGGTGCAAATCGCGGCGCCACAGCACGTCGTGTTTGGTGCCGGAGTTATCCTCAACAACTGCGTCGTAGAGGTGCTTGATATCTTCGAGGTCGCTTGAATCTGCCAGGGCCACCCGTATGCCCGCAGCTACCGCCTTGCCCTTCTGCATGCTAGTAGCCAAGGTAGCCAAGCAGGCCGGTGCAGCCAGCCATGCAGTCGTCGAAGGTGGCCTCAAAGTCGCCGGTGTACCATGGGTCGGCAACGTCGCGGCTCTCCCCAGCAAATTCCAACAGCTTATAGACGCGCGAGCTCTCCCCAATGCGGCGTTTGATGTTGCGCACATTTGCCTCATCCATCACCACGATCAAATCCCACTCGCTTGCCTCGTCGCGACGAATTTGGCGTGCCCGGTGGTCTCCACACCCGATGCCTTGGGCTTCGAGCATGCGCCGCGCCGGCGGATAGACAGGGTTTCCCAGCTCTTCGGTTGAAGTGGCGGCGCTGTCAATCATGAAGGTGCGGCTCAAGCCCCGCTTTTCTACCAGGTGCTTCATGATGTATTCCGCCATAGGGGAGCGGCAAATATTGCCGTGGCACACGAAAAGGATACGGATGATACGCTCTTGGGCCATGGCTCTAGCGCCCTGCAATTTCAAGTTGCAGCACTTCGCCGGGCTCCAAAATCACGCGGCCTGGTGCCTGAAACGCCTCGGCGCGTTCGCGGCTGAAGATGGTTGCATCGTTCGGGTCGTGCACAGGCACCAGATGCACCGGGATGCTATAGATGGCATCCACCAGCTCGGCGCATTTGCTGGCCTCATCCACATCCATGTTATAGAAGCCGTCGGCAGGGAAGGTGGCATAGTCGATCATCATGTTGCGCAGCTTGCCGCTGGTCATGTCTTCAGTGGTGGAGGTGTCACCGGCGGCATAAAAGCTGATGCCGTCAAATTCGATAACCACGCCAACGCACTCATCAATTGGGTGGTTTTTGTTGTAGGCCTGCACGGCGCTCATGCGCACCCCGCGCGGTTTTTCGCTGCGGGGCTCGGGCACAAAAAGTTGCTTGTAGTCGCCAGGTGCTGGCAAGAAGTCTTGAGGCCAAAACACCAGGCAATCGCTGCTGTGGGGCATCTTGTTGACTTCGCGGTGGTCGGGGTGGTCGTGGGTGACTATCACTATGTCGGCCGGCACATCGTAGCCTTCGCCGGCAAAGGGGTCCACATAGATGACGGTCCCGGAGTTGGTGGTTAAACGGTAGCTGCCGTGCCCCTGATAAAGCATCTGTGCCATATGCGCCTCCTATATTCAAATACGTCAAACGTGATAGTATCGCGTCTGAACATTTTACAGAGATGTAAGGGGAGAAAATTTATGGCAGACACAAATAAGCCGGCGCGCGAGTCGTGGTCAGGCAAATGGGCGTTTATTTTGGCGGCAGCAGGTTCTGCCGTCGGCTTGGGAAACATGTGGCGTTTCCCCTATTTGGCTGCGAAATACGGCGGCGGCACCTTTTTGATTGTCTATCTCATCTTGGTGGTCACGTTGGGCATGTCGTTGCTGCTGCAAGACATCACCATTGGCCGCTGGAGCCACCTTTCACCCATCAAGGCCTTCAGCACTCAAAACAAGAAGTGGGGCATTGTGGGCATTTTGGCAAGTGCGGTGCCCTTCATCATCTTGCCCTACTACTGCATCATTGGCGGCTGGGTCACCAAGTATGCCACCGCCTATGTGACTGACGGCGCCGAGGTGCTGGCAGACGGCGGCGACTTCTTCGTTGCCTTTATGAGCAGCGATATTGCCAGCTATGTGTGGATGATCGTTTTTGCTGCCATCGTTTTGGTGGTCGTCGCTTTGGGCGTTAAGGGCGGCATTGAAAAGATCAACATGGTGCTCATGCCCGCGTTGATTGTCATGGCTGTTGTTATTGCCATCTACACACTGACCATCCCGGGCGCCCTCGACGGCGTTGCCTACTATCTGGTGCCTGATTTCTCCAAGCTTTCCCCTGAACTGCTGCTTGCCGCTATTGGCCAGGTGTTTTTCAGCATGTCCATCGCCATGTCCATCATGGTTACCTATGGCAGCTATGTTGGTAAGGAAGAAAAGCTCACCACCAGCACGGCCCGCATTGCAGGCTTTGACGTGCTCGTCTCGCTGCTTGCTGGCTTGATGATCATTCCGGGTGCTTTTGCAGCTATGGGCTCTGCCGAGGCCGTTGCCGCAAAGAGCGGCCCTACGTTGATGTTTGTCACGCTGCCCCAGGTGTTTGAGAGCATGGGCGGTGCTGCTGTCATAGTGGGCACGGTGTTTTTCCTGCTGGCACTTTTTGCTGCCATCACCAGCGCTATCTCCATCGCCGAGGCCTGCGTCTCCATCGTCAGCGATGGTCTTGGCTTTAGCCGCAAGAAAGCTACCTTGACGGTAGCCATCTATACCCTGCTTGTGGGCATCTTCGTCAACGCGGGCTACAACGTCCTTTCCGGTTTGCAGCCGCTGGGCGATGGCAGCAGCCTGCTCGATTTGTTCGACTTTATCTCCAACTCCGTTTTGATGCCGATTGTTGCAATTTTGACCTGCGTCTTTGTGGGTTGGGTCATCAAGCCCAAGACGCTTGTGGATGAAATCAAGCTGAACACGCCGTTTAAGCTGGCAGGCGCATGGTCGGTCATGGTGAAATACATCGCCCCAATCCTTATCTTTGTGGTGTTGGTTGCCTATGTGGGCGCCCAGTTTGGATTGATAAGCTTCTAGCGGCGCAACGAGCGCACAAAAGAAGTTTGCTATGGACACAGCTAAGAACAGCACAGCATGCTGGTGGCTTGTGGGCGTGTGCGTTGCGCTCATGGTGCTGCGTGTTGTGCTGGGCGCATGTATGCCGCTGTGCATACATGCGGGTGCTTTGTATGATGACGCCTGGGCAGTTGACAGTGCTCAGGCCATCTTAAGCGGTGGGGAAAGCTGGCTTGGGGAATACGACGATGTCACCCTTATCAAAAATCTGGGCTTTCCGCTGTATTTGGCTGCTTTGGGTGCCTTGCATATTCCTTACACGCTTGGCACGTCGCTTTTGAATGCTCTTGCGGCAGCGTTTCTTGCGTTGAGCCTAAAACCGCTGTTCAAACGCAACGGGGTGTGGCTTGTAGTTTTTGCGTTGCTGCTGTTCAACCCGGTTGGCCTTGCCTGCGACACCTTCCAGAGGGTCTATCGAAACAGCGTGACCGCTGCCCAAGCCGAGCTTATCTTCGGCGCTTATTTGGGCACATATCTGCAGGTGAAACTTCATGAGGGTGTGCGCTTGCGCCACATTGCGCCGTGGATGGTGGTGGGAGCGTTTGGCCTTTCGTGGTTTTGGATCAGCCGCGAAGACAGCATCTGGGTTGCGCCTTTTGTGGGCGTCGCTACGGTGGTTGTCTGCGTGTTGGTGGTGCGCAAACGCAAAGCGACGGCGGCCGCTATTGCACGCGGCGCGTCTGCAGGCGTAATTGTGGCTGCGCTGGTGCTGATGGTGCTGCCGCTGGGTGCAACAGCTGCCGCTTCGAGCTGGGTTAAGGCACGCAACGAGGCAGACTATGGCCTGGCAACAACAGCCGAGATAAATTCCGGCGAGTTTGCCCGCTTCATCAAAGACCTCTATGCAATTGCCCCTGACGAGCTGCCTGAAAACCTCCACGTTGCCTGCCCTCACACAAGTGTTGCGGCGGCTTATGCGCAAAGCCCGACGCTGGCTTCAATACGCGAGCAGGTGGAGGAGCGCTTCTATAACTGGGGCGATAAATATGACAACGACCCAGGCGACGGCGAGGTCAACGGCGGGGAGTTTTTCTGGGTCTTCAGGCTGGCAGGTGCCAAGGCCGGCATTTACACATCGGCACCTGAGGCCGAGGCCTTTTGGGGCGCTTGTGCCGATGAGCTGGAGCAAGCCTTTGAAAGCGGCGCCTTGTCACAGCGCAGCGTAATGCCCTCAAGCATCATGACGCCTTGGCGCGGTGAATATGCCGCCTTGCTCCCGGGTGCAGCAATCAGCATATATGCGCAAGCCTGCAGCTATGCAGATGTCACGTGCATGCCTTGGGCCTCGCAAGGCAGCGCTGATGAGATTGCCGCCTTTGAGCAGCTGTGTGCCGGTACCGGCTACACTGAAGGTGATGCTACGCCGTTTGCCTGCACCATCAGCGAGGGGCTGACCCAGGTGTATCGGGTGTGCGGCAGCGTGTTGGGTGTGGCAGGCCTTGTGGCATTTGTTGCGTTGCTTGCGCTGTGGGTGCGAAAACGCCGCGTGCTGCAGGAATCAGGCGTGCCCATCGGTGCGGCAGCTCTTGTGTGTACGGCGCTGTTTTTGGGCGTCTTTGTGCTGATTGCAGGCCTTTCTTACACCCGCGTCAGCAGCTTTACGCCCATCAGTTTTTATTACTATGGGAGTGCAGCCTACCCGCTGCTGCTTGCCTTTAACACGGTTGCGGTCTGCTTTGTGGCACGTTGCGCAGGCGCCGTCAAAGCACTAAGGGGAAACGATGAGCACTAGCAAGCCGAATGTCCTAATTTTGATGACCACCTATAACGGTGAGACCTATCTGCGCGAGCAGATTGAGTCGGTGCTTGCCCAAGAAGGCGTCAGCGTTTCGCTGCGCATTCGCGACGACGCCTCCTCAGATGGCACTTGGGCCATCTTGCAGAAGTACGCTGCAACCCACCCTAACATCGAGGTTGCCCGCAACGAGCCCAACTTGGGGTGCATCAACAACTTCATGGGCTTGGTGTATGGCGTTGGCCGCAGCACATGGCAGCATATCGGTGCTGACGCAAGCGATGCGCTGCCTGCCCTCGATATGCCCTTGCCAGACCTTGTTGCCATCTGCGATCAAGACGACGTATGGCTTCCAAACAAGCTCAGTGTTGCAGCTGCCGCACTTGAAAACGCAACGGCAGGTGAGCACAAAGCAGCGCTCTATTATGCCGGCATCAACAATGTTGATGTGAACGGCACCAGCTTGGGAAACGAATATCTCCCCTATAAGGTTTGCGCTGAGCACTACGGCAGCTTGCTGCTGGTGCAGAACTGGTGCTTGGGGTGCACTACGCTGATGAACGCTGCCCTGGTCGAGCTGTTGCAGCAACACCCGGTTTACGACTTTGTGCGCATGTACGATGCCTGGATACACGCCGTTGCGCTGTATTGCGGCGGTGTGGTTGTTTCCGACCTTGAGCACAGCTACATCAACCGCCGCATTACCGGCACCAACACGGTGGGTGTTATGAACGAGAAGCGCTCGCCTGCCTACATAGCTGCAAAGGCGTTTCGGTGGCTGTTAAGCAAAGACGAGCAAACGGCAGCCAAACACACCGGTATGGCCCGAGTGTTGTTCAGGGAATATGCCTCGTGCATGGATGAAGACACCGCCCAGCTGGTGTGCGATGTTGCAACGCGTGAGGAAAGCTCCCAGGCCCGCGCACGGCTTGCCAAGCGCCCCGACATTTGCATGACAACGCCTCTGCGCACGCGTTGGCTGCGCGCAATGCTTAGGCTCAACCGCTTCTAAGTAGCGTTTAATCTGCGCATTTGCAGCCGCTCGCTTGATGCGGTTTGTGAAACGTGTGTTTCCTTGCATTTTGGCGCGTATAATCTTGTCATCCAAAACTATGCAGTTTCGCAGGTGCCATTCGGCGGCACCTTATTTTTAACAACCTCATGAAGCGGGGAGAAGGAGGCGAGATGTCTCAAGATAACGAGTTCGCTCTGTATAAGAACTTCGGCGCATACACGGAGATTCCTCCCGAGTATTACAGCCACTTCAACGTTAAACGTGGCTTGCGCAATGCCGACGGAACGGGCGTTGTGGCAGGCGTCACCTCCATCTCAAACGTCCATGGCTACTTAACCGACGAAGGCGTCAAGGTGCCAACTCAAGGCAAGTTGACTTTGCGTGGCTACGACATTAATGACCTGGTTGACAATGTGGTTGCAGAAGGGCGCTTTGGCTATGAGGAGCTTGCCTATCTGCTTTTGGCTGGCGATCTTCCCACCGCAGAAAGCCTTGAGCAGTTCAACTCCCGCATTGATGACTGGCGCGACCTGCCCTCAAACTTTGTGGGCAGCCTAATCATGAACTGCCCCACGCCGAACACCATGAACATGCTGGCCCGCTCGGTGCTGCTTTTATATGCTCACGACGAAAGAGCTGACGAGATTAGCCGTGACCATGAGGTTGATGTGGCTATTCAGCTTTTAAGCCGCCTTCCGCGCCTGGGTGTGCTTTCTTACCTGGCGGCAGGCCAAAGCAAGGGCCTTCCCATGTATATCAACCCGCCCAAGGCGGGTCTTTCCACGGCCGAGACCATTTTGTACATGCTGCGCCCCACCATGGAGTGGACTGAGAAGGAAGCACACATGCTCGATATCATGCTGATGCTTCATGCCGAGCACGGCGGCGGCAACAACTCCACCTTCACCACCCGCGTGCTTACTTCTAGCGGCACCGATGCCTACTCGGCCTATGCCGGTGGCATTGGCAGCTTGAAAGGCCCACGCCACGGCGGCGCAAACATCAAAGCTGCTGCTATGCAGGAAGACTTAAAGGCAAACATTGCAGACTGGACCGACGAAGGCCAGGTGGCAGACTATTTGCGCAAGGTCTTAAGGCGTGAAGCGAACGACCAAAGTGGCTTGATTTATGGCATGGGCCATGCTGTCTACACCTTAAGCGACCCCCGTGCTGTCATCTGCAAGCGCTATGCCAAGCAGCTTGCTGAAGGCACAGAGTTTGAGGCCCAGTTCAACCTCATCGAGACCATTGAGCAGCTGACACCTGAGCTGTTTGCATCGGAAAAGGGCAGCTCAAAGGCAATTTGTGCCAACATCGACATGTATTCTGGTTTGGTCTATAAGATGCTGGGCATTCCTGAGGGGCTTTATACGCCGTTGTTTGCCATTGCACGTCTTGCCGGCTGGGCGGCACACCGTTTTGAGGAGATTGTCAGCGGCAAGCGCATCATGCGCCCAGCCTATAAGTCCATGAACATGTATCGCGAATATGTGCCCATGGCAAGCCGTGAGCTGATTTTGCAAAAAGAGGTAACGCAAGACATCGATATGCACGAGGAAGTGCCCAACGATTAACGTCACTGAACGCAGGGGTGGCCATATGGGCTGCGTCCGCTTTAAAGGCATGTAAGACGAAAGGAGACGAGCATGTCTGCTGATGAACTGAAGATTTCTACCCAAGAGGAGCGCGAGGCAACTGCAGCCGAGGCTATGAAGGACGGCGAAGTTTTTGATGCGCTGTTTGAGCTCTTGGAAGGCTCCAGCCGCAGCAAACGTCAGCGTGCCGCTACTGTCATCGCCATCATCGGCGCCACCGATGCCACGAGGTTGGACGGCTATGCACCCGAGCTTGCCCAGGCGGCCAATATGCCTGAAGAGCAGACCCGTTGGGATTGCTTGAATGCGCTAGCTAGCATGGCACAGGCTGGCCTTGAGACCGGAAACGATGCCTTGATGGCAGCCGAAGACAACCTCTTTGACGATCGCTCGGGCATTGTGCGCGAGGCGGCGCTGCGCTACCTGTGTGTCTATGGTGCCACCGACCCCACCGCTTCCGACGAGGTTTGGCCCAGCTTGGACGAGGCTATCCAGTGCCACCACGGCAACGCCGAGTTTAATGACATGCTGACCTGGCTTGTGGGTTTTGCTGGCGGCAATATTTCTGCTGAAACCTCCGCAGCTTTGGCCGAGCGCTTTGCGTTTGACGCCGAGCACGCTTCGGGCACGCTGCGCATGCGCTCCCAGCAAATTGTCGAGATTCATAAAAAGCGCAAGTAAAGCGCCGCTGCCAACAACAGGAGACAAACTATATGAGCAAGCACGTTGTAACCCTGATTCCCGGTGACGGGATCGGCCCGGAAATAACCGCTGCCATGTGCAAGGTTATTGCCGCGGCGGGTGTTGATATCGAATGGCAAGTAGTCAACGCTGGTGCCGGTGTCATGGAAGAGTATGGCACGCCGCTGCCTGAGCATGTGCTTGAGCAAATCGCCAAAACCCACGTTGCCATTAAAGGCCCGGTCACCACGCCGGTTGGTGCAGGCTTTCGCTCCATCAACGTGGCCTTGCGCAAACACTTCGACCTCTTCACAAATCTGCGCCCCACCTGGTCAATTGAGGGCACAGGCGCACGCTATAAGGGCGTCGACATTGTGATCTTCCGTGAAAACACCGAAGATCTCTATGCAGGCATCGAAGCCGATATGGACACCCCCGAGGCCGAAAGCCTCATCAAGTGGGCGGCTGATAACGGATTGGGCACCATTCGCGAAGACAGCGCCATTAGCCTCAAACCCATCAGTGTCACTTGCTCTGAGCGCATTGTGCGCAAAGCGTTTGAATATGCCGTTGCCAATGGCCGCAAGAAGGTCACGGCTGTGCACAAGGCAAACATCATGAAGTACTCCGATGGGTTGTTTTTGCGTACCGCCCAAGAGGTCGCCAAAGACTACCCCAACATTGAGTTTGAGACCATGATTGTGGATGCGACCTGCATGAATTTGGTTTGCGACCCCACCAACTTTGATGTGATGGTGCTCCCTAACTTGTATGGCGATATCGTCAGCGATTTGTGCGCCGGCCTCGTGGGCGGCCTTGGCATGGCACCGGGTGCCAACATCGGTGCCGAGGTGGCAATTTTTGAGGCGGTTCACGGCTCGGCTCCCGATATCGCTGGCCAGGGCATTGCCAACCCCACGGCCGAGATGCTTTCTGGCTGTATGCTGCTGGATTACCTGGGCGAGCAGGCAGCAGCCGAGCGTATTCGCCATGCTATTGAAGCTGTCTATGCCGCAGGTGAGACGTTGACGGGCGACATCAAAAAGATTGTGGCGGGCAGCGCTGCCGGTGCCGCCACAACCGAGCAGTTTACCGAGGCAGTTATCGCAAACCTGTAAGTTTAGACTCGCAGTAAACGCAAGAAGGGCACGTCCGTCCATGCAAATTTGGGTGCGCGTGCCTCTCTTATTGTGCGTAGAAGCTGCCTAGAGCATCGCGCATGCGGTGGCTCATGCGCCAGCACCCTTCCTCGTCGGTGGCTTGCCCTGCAACATAGCGCAGTATGAGCGAGGCTGCCATGTCACGGTTGCTGAAAACGACGGGGTAGCGGCTGCATAAAAGGTCAAGCGTCTTAAGTGCATCGAGGTCGAAGCTAACGTGCACAAGGCGCGTAGCCGGCCAAGCATCAAGGCAGTCAAGCGCCTGATAGGTATAGGCGCGAACATCCTTCAAACGATAGATAACGTTTTCGCCTTCCTGTAGGTATTCGGCCCTCACAAGAAAAATGGCTGCCTCGATGAGCTGGCTTACGCTTTTGAAGTTTCCGCGGCCGTAAAAAAGAGTGTGAATGCACTTGTAGAGATCTGTCTCTATATGGAGGTTAACGAGGCGTTTTGGAACAGTGCGTAGTGGTTTTCCCGCCATGAGCACCCTTTCAATAAATGATTCATATGGGCAAAAGATGTAATAGGTATTATGTGCAATGCACAAATGCAGGAAAGCGGGGAGGGCATATTGAACGGCAAGGCGATAACGGTTTTGACAACGCCTGAACGCGTTGACTACTACCGTATCGCTGTGGGCGACTTGGCCGATTTCAGGCTTTCTGCCCATGAAACGTTGCCGCTGGATTGTTTTTTAGCCAACCTAGCAGCTGAGCCGGGGGAGACCGTCATAATTGACGAGGCTCATTTTGAGGGGGTCAGCCAGCTGGTTGAAGGTTTGGCCCGCTATGTTGACAACCCCCTGATAACCCATGACAACCTGCGCTGCATTGTGGTCAGCTCGTACCGAGAGCCAGGAGACCGGTTTTTAAGCTTTTTGGTGGGCTATTGCTGGATCGCCGATGTTATCTATGCCACCAGCGCGCCTGGCTTAGTTGACGAGCTGGTGAGCGTGCTTAAAACACCCCGCAGCCGTTTAGATGTTTACCATCTGCTGGAGCCTTGCCTGCCAACCTACGGGCAGCAAGATGCGGCAATTCAAGCGCAGCGTTTGGAGCCCTTCTCTCAGCGGGTAGTGGTTCCTTGCGAGATGGCAGGCACCGAAATGGGGCTTACGCTTGATATTAAGCTCGAGCCGCTTTCTTGAGAGCACAAGGCGTTCGCGAGCAGATATCGAACAAATGTTTGTAAAACGAACGAATGTTCGGTATACTGCTGCGCATGAACGTTATGGAGAAACTAGAAATACTGGCCGATGCCGCTAAATACGACGCCGCTTGCACATCAAGTGGCGTTGACCGCGCAGCAAACAAAGGCGCCCTCGGCTCGGCTTCTTCGGCAGGGTGTTGTCACAGCTTCACGGCTGACGGGCGTTGCATCAGCCTTTTGAAGGTTCTCATGACAAATTACTGCATCTGCGATTGTGCCTATTGCGTCAACCGCTCCTCAAACGACGTGCCCCGGGCAGCATTTACACCGCGGGAGCTGGCAGACCTTACCATCGCCTTTTATCGCCGCAACTATATCGAGGGCCTCTTTCTTTCCAGCGGCGTCATCAGAAATGCCGACTACACCATGGAGCTCATGATTGAGACCATGCGCATCCTTAGGGAGGAGGAGCGCTTTGGCGGCTATATCCATGTGAAGTCGATTCCAGGCGCATCTGCAGATCTGCTTGCTTTGGCAGGCCAATATGCCGACCGCATGAGTGCCAATATCGAGTTGCCGTCCAAAACCTCATTGGAGTTTTTAGCCCCTGAAAAGGGCAAGACCGATGTCATCAAACCTATGGCGCTCATCCAGGCGGGCATAGAGCAAAGCAAAGACGAGATGAAGCTGGCACGCCGCAACTATCTTTCCAGTAATGTCAGACGCTTTGCGCCTGCTGGGCAGTCAACGCAAATCATCATTGGCGCCTCCCCCGAGACCGATCAGCACATCCTTGCGCTGACAGGCGCCCTCTACAAACACTTCGATTTGAAGCGTGTGTTTTATTCGGCATATCTGCCTGTCAACGATGATGCGCGCCTTCCCGCACTCACATCCGACGTGCAGCTTACCCGCGAGCACCGCCTGTATCAGGCTGATTGGCTGCTGCGCTTTTACGGGTTTGAAGCAGACGAGCTCTTGACACCTGAAAAGCCCGACCTCGATTTGCTGCTTGACCCAAAGGCTGCATGGGCACTGGCTCATGCAGGGCACTTCCCCTTAGAAGTCAACAAGGCATCCTATGAAGAGCTATTGCGTGTTCCAGGCTTGGGCGTTGTGTGTGCCAAGCGCATTGTGCGCGCCCGCATGCGCCATCGTCTTTCCTTTGACGATTTGCGCAATTTGGGGCTATCGCTTAAACGCTCGGGGTGGTTTATCACCTGCAACGGCCGCATGGCCGATGGGTTTTGTTTTGATGTGCAGCGTGCACGTACCAGTTTGGAAGACTCAACGCGCACGACGGGAGCGGGGCGCAAACTGCGCCGCGGGGCGTGCAGCGGCCAGCTGTCGCTGTTTGATGCGCCTTCGCCGCAGGCGCGCGACCCCTTTGCACGCTCAGGCCATAAAGACCGTCTGCTCGAGGCGGCACGCAGCAACACCCTTCAGGCACAGACTCTCGAGCCGTTTCAGCTTGGTGGTCTTGCCGCTTTGGGAAAGGGGGCGAAGGCTTCGTGACGCCCTTTACGGCATGCAACCAGACATTTTGCTACGACGGCAGCCTTGAGGGCTTCTTAAGCGCTGTTTTCGATGCGTACGCCTACCACGTCATCCCCTTTGCTATAGAAGCAGCGGGAAACGTCCAACTTGCGCTGGGCATTCAAGTGCTCGACGTGAAAACAGATGTATCCCACGCCGAGCGGGTGCGCATTGGCATCTGCAACCGAGCTGGGCACGAGGCATACCAAAAGGTGAAGAAAGCTTTTCTTGCCAGCGAGGAGGGCCGCGAGCTTGTCATCTTCAAATACATCATGCAATGCATGGCTTGTGGCCGGCAAGTGCTTAATGCCCTAGACGATGCGGTGGTGGCAGAGGTGGAGCGCCTTGCGCGCCGCGTTGCCAATGAACAGGAAGACATGTATCAGTTTGTCCGCTTTGAGCAGCTCGAGACAGGGCTTTTCTATGCTGTTATCAACCCGCGCAACAACGTGCTTCCGCTGATAATGGGGCATTTTTGTGCGCGGTTTAACACGCAACCTTTCGTCATTTACGACGAGGCCCACAAAATTGCCGGCGTCTACGACAAACGGCGGCAGTATTTAGTGCCCTCACCAGAGCTCAATGTGCCTGCCAGCAGCCCCGATGAGCAGCTCTATCAACAGCTGTGGAAGACCTTCTACGACTCTCTTTCAAACGAGCAACGCTATAACCCCGACCTGCGCCGCAACTTTATGCCCAAACGCTTCTGGCGCAACTTAACCGAGATGAAGCTTGCCATCTCTTAAACCTTGCTTCAAAACCAAAGCATGCTTTGAAATAAAAGCAAGGTTTGCCTCATGTGCGACACCAATCTGAATTTTTCAAACTCGTATCCTTTCCAAACGCTGTTGGTTTGATTTGGTTAGGAAAGCGTCATGAATGATTCCTTTGAGCGCGCCGCGGGCATTCTTGATATTGGTGATGTCTCTGCCCGTTTTGGTCATCTTGAGATAGTCAGCCGTGATCACCTTGTGTCGGTCATGCTGCAAGACAGAGACTCGCTGCGGTTGTTAAGCGCACCCAGTGGTTATGGCAAAAGTGTCCTTGCTTTTGAATACGCGCGCCGCATATTTCCCACTGGATCTGTGTGCTGGGTTGATGCCCAATCTTCAACGTTTCTAAGCAACCTCGACAGCGGCTTCATGTTGGGGCTTGATGCTGCAAACCGGGAATGCGACCTGGTGGTTATCGACAGCCTGCCCTATTTGGATGAGCAGCGAGCAAGCCTGCTCATTAGCAGCATCGATGCGCTGCTGGAGCAAGATATTGAGGTCGTGGTTACAACCGTTCCCACACACGATTGTCTGCGCTCGTGCGAGATGGGCCGAACGCTGATCGGCGCCGCCGAGTTGCAGGTTACGCAAGAGGAATGCTGCGCGCGCGTGCAAGACCCCGAAGAGCTGAGCCGCGCTAAGGAAGGCTGGTTTTATATGGAGCGGTCTTTCATGGGCACCGTGCCTGCTGTCTTTTGGGGTGCGCCTGCTCGCGTGCGCGACTGCTTGACCAGCTTTTTTAGGGAAAATCTCCCGCTTGAGACCCTGAAAGCGGCCTTCTGCATGATGCTTTTGGGCAACGGCGATTTCGACGATTTGGACAATTTGGGGTTGCGGGTGCGCACCGAGACAGAAAATCTCCTCATTCACGACTACCCGTTTTTGTCCATTGAACCGGTGCTGCGCAAGTTTGAGCAAAGCGCTCTTGATTTTGCGGAGCTTGCTTGCGCTATAGGTGCGGCGGGCATGGCCGACAGCTTGGCGAAGGGGTCATTTCCGCTTCCAGAAAAGGTCATGGGCTATTTGCTGAATGCCGGCAGGGCTGAACGAGCTGCGCAGATTATGGATGCGTTTTGCTCTGAAGAGCGCTGTGCTGCCTGGCTTATCCAAAGCGGTTGGATGCTCATGGACAAAGAAGAGTTCAACTTGCTTGAAGCGCTGCTAAACCGCTGCTCAGACGAGTTGTTGATGTCGGAGCCTCCGTACAACGCCTTGCGTGGGTGGTTTAGTGGCTTGCGTGGCGAGCGGCGCGAAGCGGTTTACTACGCGAAACGAGCCATACGCGCAGCCCAGGGCAGGGGTGCTCAATCAACTGAAACCGACGCTGTGCAGATGATGGCCCAGCTTGCGCTTCTCGCGTTTGACGGCGAGCAAAACGCGTTTTTCGCTAAGGAACGCTATGCGGCAGACACCATCGATTCAGCCATGGACTTTTTAGCCGCTGTTGTGGACGCCTGCACCCCTTTGGAGCTTGCCCGCGCCCTTGCCATCCACCCCTCAAACCTTTCGCGTCAGCTTGAGCGTCGCCGCGAGGACGCTTCCGATGAGCGGGCGAGCGTGCTGGTTGGTTTGGTGACGCAATATGAGGCACGTTGCAATGAAACCTATCAGTACCGCCTCGCCGTGCATTTGTTGCACTTTGTCGACAGCCAAGACGTCAAGACAACGCTGCAAGAAATCGACTATGACCAGCTGATTCGCCTGCGCCGTCAAGGTGTTAAGAGCGTGCTGGAGGCACTGTTGGTGGTGGATATGTGGCGCATGGGGCTGTTTGGTGTTTCCGCGCGAAGCGCCAACATCAACGACCTGCGCGTTATGAGTGAGGCCTCTGCCCTCCTTGAAAAGCTCAATGCCCATGCACCCAACGAGGAACCGGCGCCCATCCCCTGGGAGGTCGGCGCGCTGCCAGGCAACGCCGGGCAGATGCCAGTCAAGAAGCAGAAAAAGTCAAACATTGCCCTTGAGGAGCGGGTCGCTCCATTAACGGTGCGCCTGTTTGGCAACTTCGAGGTGCTGCTTGGCGAGCGCTACATCCCCGAGCAGGCCTGGCGCAAAAAGGCTCTGCAGCTGTTTGTGATGCTTGTTTTGGAGCAAGGCCGCGATGTCATGCGCGACTATCTGTTTGAGCAGCTTTGGCCGGGCTCAAGCCGCACCCGCGCCCTCGACAACTTCTACACGTTGTGGTCGGTTGTGGTGCGCACGCTTGATGGTGGCCCCTACATTGAGCGCAAAGGCGAGTTTTGCCGCATCAACCATCGCTATGTGCAATCTGATGTGGCCGAGTTTGAGCACTTGAGCAAACGCTTGCTCATGGAGCGAAATGACACATCGGTGCTTCTGGATATCTACGCCCGCCTTGAGCAGCTGTATCGCGGAGGGCTTTTGCCCAGTGAACAGAAAAACAAGATGGTCATTGCACGCCGTGAGCACTACAGTGCCATCTACGTCGATGCCATGATTGCTGCCAGCGCCAAATCCATCGAAGCCAAGGATGTGCGGGTTGCCCTATGGTTTGCTCGCAAGGCCTACGTTGAAGACCCGCGGCGTGAGGATGTCTATTACGCCTTGATCAGCTCGCAGATGGCAGCAGGCCAGCGCACCACAGCTATACGAACGTTCTTTCAGTGCAAGGAATACCTCAGAGACGAGCTCGGCTTAGACCCAAGCTACGATTTGCAGTCGCTCTACGACGAGCTCATTGAGGTAGACCCATCCCTGCTCAGCTTGACGCCTCAGACGTTCAAGTGATGTTTTTGCTGTGCGTGGCCTGCACTTGATACCGTCTTGTTAAATGCGCTGTGCTAGAGTATCCGCATCTGTATTCTCACCAAAGGAAGATTTTTTCATGGCGAATTTTTTCAGCAAGATTCTCTCCTCCGGCGAGGGAAAGCAAATCAAGGCTTTCCAGTCGAAGGTCGCTATTATCAACTACCTCGAAGACGAGACCGCTGCGTTGTCTGATGAGGAACTGCGCGCAAAGACTGACGAGTTTCGTGAGCGCTACAGCAACGGTGAGACCCTCGACGAACTGATGCCCGAGGCCTTCGCTGTTGTGCGAGAAGCCTCCAAACGCACCACGGGCCTGCGCCACTTCGATGTGCAGCTCATCGGCGGTATGGTTTTGAATTCCGGCCAGATTGCCGAGATGAAGACCGGCGAAGGCAAGACGTTGGTTTCAACCCTGGCAGGCTATCTCAACGCCATCCCTGGCAAGGGCGTGCACATCGTTACCGTCAATGACTATTTGGCCAAACGCGACAGTGAGTGGATGGGCCAGATTTATCGCTTCCTTGGTATGAAAGTTGGCCTTATCCAAAACGGCAGCCGCAACCGCCGCGAGGCCTACGAGGCCGATGTCACCTATGGCACCAATGCCGAGTTTGGCTTTGACTACCTGCGCGACAACATGGTTAACGAGGCCGACAAACGTGTGCAGCGCGGCCACAGCTTTGCCATCGTCGACGAGGTCGACTCCATCCTCATCGACGAAGCCCGCACCCCGCTCATCATCTCTGGTGCTTCCTCAAAAGCTGCTGAGGACTATCAGCGCTTTGCCCGCGCCGTCAGGCGCCTGGTGCAAGACGAAGACTTCGATATGGACGAGGCCAAGCGCACTATCTCGGCCACAGAGGTCGGTTTGTCAAAGGTTGAGTCGCTGCTGGGCATCGACGACATCTATGCCGATCTTTCCGGCCAGCTTTCCAACCACCTGCAGCAGGCTTTGAAGGCGCAGTTCCTCTTCAAGAAGGGTGTTGACTACATCGTTGTCGACGGTGAGGTCAAGATTGTCGACGAGTTCACGGGCCGTGTTATGGAAGGGCGCCGCTATTCTGAGGGCCTCCATCAGGCTATTGAGGCCAAGGAAGGCGTGCTGGTGCGCGCAGAGAACCAAACCATGGCCACCATCACCCTGCAAAACTACTTCCGCTTGTATGAGAAGCTCTCCGGCATGACCGGCACCGCAAAGACCGAGGATGCCGAGTTCAGAGACATCTACAAGCTGGGCGTTCAGACCATTCCGCCCAACAAGCCAGTCATTCGTGAAGACCTGCCCGACTTGGTTTATCGCACGGTTGATGCCAAGTTCAATGCGGTGGCAAACGACGTTTTGGAGCGCCATGAGCGCCAGCAGCCCTGCTTGGTGGGCACCGTTTCCATTGAAAGCTCCGAGGCCCTTTCGGCCCTCTTCAAAAAACGCGGCATCAAACACGAGGTGCTCAATGCAAAGCATCACGAGCGCGAAGCCCACATCGTTGCGCAGGCAGGCCGTGCAGGCGCTGTTACCATTGCCACCAACATGGCTGGCCGTGGCACCGACATCCTGCTGGGCGGCAACCCTGAGTTTTTGGCCACTGACATCCTGACTCAAAAAGGCATCTTGTCTGAGGAAGCCACCGACGAACAGCGCGCAAGCGCGCTTGAGGAGGCCAAGGCGGTCTGCGCCAAAGAGGCCGAGATTGTGCGCGCAGCCGGCGGCTTGGCCGTTATTGGCACCGAGCGCCATGAGTCCCGCCGTATCGACAATCAGCTGCGTGGCCGTTCTGGCCGCCAGGGCGACCCGGGCTCTGCACAGTTCTACCTCTCGCTGGAAGACGATCTGATGCGTCTGTTCGGCGGCGATCGCATGGACCGCATTGGCAACTTGATGCAGAAAAGCGACATCGGCGGCGAAGACATGCCCATCATGGCCAAGACGGTCACCAAGGGCATCGAAAGCGCTCAACGCCAGGTCGAGTCTGTGCACGCCAGCTCCCGTAAGCACGTTTTGGAGTATGACGATGTCATGAACCTGCAGCGCACCGAGATTTATAAAGAGCGCAACAGGATTTTGGACGGCAAAAACTACGGCGAGCGCGTGCCCGAGCTCATTGAAAGCACTGTTGCCGAGCGTGTTGCGGAGTTTTGCCCTGCGCACTCTGCTGCCGACGATTGGGACTTCGAGGGCCTCGATGGCTGGTTGAAAGAGCTGACCGGTGTTGAGGAAATCGACACATCTGCACTGAAACACAACGAACACCAAGACACGCTGGCCGAGCTGGTAGTTGAAAAGGTCAGCGCCCTTTACGAGCAAAAGCGCGAGGCAATCAAGCCCGAGATTTTCGCCAATGCCGAAAACTTCGTCATGCTGCGCGTTATGGATGCTCGCTGGATGGCGCACCTGTCCGAGATGGACTACTTGAAGGCCGGCATTGGCTTGCGCGCCATTGGTCAGCGCGACCCGTTGGTTGAGTACAAAGAGGAGGCCTACAACGCCTTCGGCCTGCTGGTTGCCGGCATCTATGAGGACTTCCTGCGCACCATGCTGCACCTGAAGATCAACGTGCAGGTTAAGCAGGAGGAGCAAACCGCTTCGCAAGAAAACGATACGGCCATGAGCTCCATCTCGTATTCCGCTCCAGACGAAAACGCTGCGGCCGACGCTATCCGCGCCGTCAAGGCTGAGCGCGCTGCTGCTGCACAGGTCAAAAGGACCACCGGCGAGCAGCCCAAGGCCGCTGCGCCTAAGGCCCAAACCTACGTCAAAGACAAAAACGACCCCTATGCCAACGTCGGGCGCAACGACCCCTGCCCCTGTGGTAGCGGCAAGAAATACAAGAAGTGCTGCGGCGCCAACAAGTAGCGCCCACTCAACATAACGCGCGCGGATAGCGCGCCTTTGCGGCCCTTGGTGCACACCCTCCTTGGCGGGAACGCCCCAAGGGCCGTGCTGTCTCCAAGACGGTTCCTTAGGTGTCGTTTACGGATGGGGTCGGTCGTCCGTAAACGGGAACTAGGGGGAGAAACCGAACCTTAGATGTCGTTTACGGACGGCGAGTTCGTCCGTAAACGGGAGTTAGGGGGATGAATTGGCGGGTAGGTGTCGTTTACGGATGATTCGGTCGTCCGTAAACGGGAATTAATTGGGCTGGACAGGCCTTAATCGTCGTTTACGGATGGGGTTGGTCGTCCGTAAACGGGAATTAGGGGGAGAAACCGAACCTTAGGTGTCGTTTACGGACGGCGAGTTCGTCCGTAAGCGCGAGTTAATTGGGCTGGGCAGGCCTTAATCGCCGTTTACGGATGGGGTCGGTCGTCCGTAAACGGAGGTTAGGGAGGCAAATTGACGGTTGGTTGTTGTTTACGGACGAATCCATCGTCCGTAAACGGAAATTAGAAATGGACTGGTTGCCATGAAACTATATCTATCACATGAAAGTGCGCTGCAGTTTTATCGATCTCGTCAACCTGACCGAGTCGCTGCGGGGAAACGCCATTTCATTCCCGACAGTCATATTCCGTCACTCAAACTCGCAGAGGCGGTGTGGCTTCAAGAAAAATTCGGTATAACCATGCCTGTCAGCGCAGAGGTGGCAAAAGAAAACAACCGTCGCAGAAGTTCAGTGCTCACTTGCCCAATCCAATCGCCCGGCCTTGCGCAGCAGGGGTATTTTCACTTGGGGAAGAATTTGTATGTGGCTCCACCTGAGCTGGCGTTGGCACAGGTCGCGGGCGCGCTGGTGGACGCACGAATTGCGCCAAACTGCGAATGGAAGTCTGAGACGACGGCCAAACGGTTTGCAGTCATTGCACTTGCGGTGTTGGGAAGCGAGCTTGCCGCGAGCTATGTGCTCAACGATGAATCTGAAGACGGGCTCGAAGAGCGTGCACCTGCATTGAACCTAAAGGATTTGGATGCGCTTCTTGAAAACAGCGGCCCCTTCCATGGGAAGAAGGCGCTCAAGCAAGCCCGGCACTTGATGGTGTGCAATGCCAAATCACCTGCGGAAATAGAGCTAGCGCTCTTTGCTTCGCTGCCTATGGCTTTTGGTGGGGCGGGGCTGCCTAAGCCTGTGCTGAACAAGAAGGTGAGTGTGGCCTATGGAAGCAACACACTGACCCGAGACCCGGACCTGCTGTTTGAGGGTTCCAACGTTGTGTTGGAGTACAACGGTAGCCGCCACGAAGGTGAGCGTGCCGATGCCGATGATGAGCGCCGCAACGAGCTCATCGACAAAGGTTTCGAGATTTTGGTGGTGAACAAGGGGCAGCTGCAAGACGCCAATCTGTTAGAACACATATTCAGCACAGCTGCCAAGAAAACGGGAAAGAACGGGCGCTGCAGCGCAGACTATGCCAAGCGCCGTGAGGACGTGCGCGCAATTACCTTTGGCCTGTTGGGCACGGCGTGCAAGGAGAGCGCAAACATTCGCATCTGAATGCCGCAGCGCTCTCGCAATTGCTTGGCCATGGGTGCCTCTCGTTTGCCCTGTGGGCAATTGCGGCTAAAATAGCCCTTCGAGAAAACCACACGGGAGCATGCATGGTCGAAAACCGCGAAAAAGAGTTGAAAGCATTGCGCGAGCGCATCGAGACGATGGGTTCGTATCTTCATATCGACGAAAAGCGCAACAAGCTGGCTGAACTGGAGGATAAATCTTCTGCCCCGGATTTTTGGGATGACCAGCAGGCCGCACAAGAAACCATGAGCCAGGCTGCTCGTCTGCGTGACGAAATCAACGAATACGATGCAGCGGTTGCTGGCCTTGAGGACGCCGAGGTCGCCAACGAGTTTGCGCTGGAAGAAGACGATGAGGATATGGCTGCCGAGGTGGCAGCCTCCCTTGAAGCGCTGACAAAATCCGCCGATTCAATGGAGCTTTCCAGCTGGTTTGACGGCGAGTTTGATAGCGGCGATTGCGTCATCAGCATCAACCCAGGCCAGGGTGGCTTGGAGGCTCAAGACTGGACAGAGATGCTGTTTCGCATGTACAGCCGCTATTGTGAGCGCAAGGGCTGGAAGGTAACCCTTAACGACGTGGTGCCTGGCGAGGGCATTGGTCTGGACCGCGCCATCATGACGGTGTCAGGGCGCAATGCCTATGGCATGCTCCGCAGCGAGATGGGCGTGCACCGCCTGGTGCGCATTAGCCCCACCGATCAGCAAAAGCGCCGCCAGACCACCTTTGGCGGTGTGGAAGTCATGCCGGTACTTCCTGACGATGTTGAAGTGGATATCAAGCAAGAGGACTTGCGCATCGATGTCTACCGCAGCAGTGGCCCGGGTGGGCAGTGCGTCAACACCACCGACTCTGCTGTGCGCATCACGCACATCCCAACCGGCACGGTGGTGACCTGCCAAAACGAGAAATCACAGATCCAAAATCGCGAAACTGCCATGAAAATTTTGCGGGGCCGCCTCTACGAGCTGGAGCGCCAAAAGCGTCAAGAAGAAATTGATGAATTGCGTGGCCCCAAGCACGAGATTGGCTTTGGCCACCAAATCCGCAACTACGTGTTGTACCCCTATCAGCTGGTCAAAGACCTGCGCAGTGGCATTGAGACCAGCAACGTCGATGCGGTGCTTGACGGCGATATCGACGAGTTCGTTGTGGGCTTTCATCGTTGGCGCGTCTCCGAAGACGATTAGCGCTGCCTGCCACTCGTTGCTTGCTGGCCGTTTGCATACGGCACGTTGAAGGCGGCAACTGTCGAATTTTCCGAAGGTTTTTCCTCAGCAAACAGCTTTATTGACGCAGCCAGCGCGTACAATGTCTGCAAGTCTGCACATTTCGAGAGAGGACGGCCTCGTGACAACCAGCACAGCCGACATCCAAGCGCGCGCCAAGGCGATGCGCATCAACATCATCAAGATGCTCAAAGAAGCGGGAAGCGGCCACCCGGGTGGCTCCCTTTCAGCGGCCGATATCGTGGCCACGCTGTATTTCGGTGGCATCATGAACGTCAACCCGCAAGACCCGAAGGACCCCGAGCGTGACCGCTTCATCCTTTGCAAGGGTCACGCCGCTCCGGTTTTGTATGCAGCGTTAGCAGAGCTGGGCTACATCCCCGAAGAGGAGCTGTTGACCCTGCGCAAACTGCACAGCCGTCTGCAGGGCCACCCCGACAACAAGAAGGTGCCGGGTGTTGAGGTTTCTACCGGCTCTTTGGGCCAGGGCCTTTCCGTTGCCGCCGGTTTGGCGTTGGGCCTCAAACTCAATGGTGGCACCCAAAACGTCTATGCGCTTATGGGCGACGGCGAGATTCAGGAAGGCCAAGTTTGGGAAGCTGCCATGTTTGCAGCTCACTACAACCTCAGCAACCTCATTGCCATTGTTGACAACAACAATCTGCAGATCGACGGCGATGTGCGCGATGTTGCCGGTTTGGACGATATCGAAGCGAAGTTTGCCGCTTTCGGCTGGCAGACAATCGAAGTCGATGGTCACGACATCGATGCATTGAAGGTGGCATTTGCTGCTGCTCAGGCTGCACAAAAGCCCGCATGCATCATCGCTAAGACCATCAAGGGCAAAGGCGTCTCCTTCATGGAGAACCAGACAGGCTGGCATGGCAAGGCGCCTAATGCCGAGCAAGCCGCACAGGCCTTAGCCGAGCTAGAAGGGGAGGAGTAAACATGGCTGCAGAAGCAACACGCGCCGGTTATGGCGAGACGCTGGTTGAGCTTTTGAACGAGGGCGTCGACATCATGGCCGTTGAGGCAGACCTCTCCGGCTCCACCACCACCGCAAAGCTGGGCAAGGCTGCCCCCGAGCGCTTGGTAAACGTTGGTATTGCCGAGCAAAACATGATTGATGTGGCTGCCGGCTTGGCTTTGGCAGGCAAGACGGTCTTCACGGGCTCCTTTGCTGCTTTTGGCACGGGCCGTTGCTACGACCAGATTCGCAACACCGTTTGCTATGCAAACCTCAACGTCAAGGTTGCGCCCACTCACTCCGGTGTCACGGTTGGCCCAGATGGTGGCAGCCACCAGATGCTTGAAGACATCAGCCTTATGAGGGGCCTTCCCAACATGCGGGTTTTGGTCCCGGCCGACTACAACGCAGCTAAGCAAGCCATTCGCATCGCGGCCGAAACCGAAGGCCCCTTCTATGTGCGCTTGGGCCGTGCAAAAGTTCCGCAGGTCTACGATGCAGACTTCAAACTTGAGCTGGGCAAATCCTATGTCTTGCGCGAGGGATGCGACGTCTCACTGGTGGCAGGTGGCGTCGAGGTGGCCGAGGCATTAAAGGCTGCCGACATCTTGGCTGAGGAAGGCATCTCGGCCGAGGTCATCGATGTGTTCAGCGTCAAGCCTTTTGACAAAGAGACCCTCATCGCTTCTGTCAAGAAGTGCGGCTGTGTGGTCACCTGCGAGGAGCACTCCACAGTTGGCGGTTTGGGTTCTGCTGTTGCAGACATCATCGGCGAGAACTGCCCGGTGCCGCTTGAGCGCGTTGGCGTGCGCGATATGTTCGGCACCTCTGGCGAGCCCGATGAGTTGCTCGCTGAATATGGCCTGGATGCCGCAGGCATCGCCACCAAGGCACGCGCCGCTGTTAGCCGCAAATAGCGCGCAACACTGCATTTTCAGTGCGGGGCTGCACCTTTCACGGGTGCAGCCCCGTCTATTTTTCGCCCGTTAATGTGTAACTTGAGTGAATGGGTTTGTCTAAATCGCTGAGTTCGGTACAATTCCATTCTTAGAGCGAAAAATAGTCGAATGTAGATCGGAGTTGAAAACGTGGCAAAATTCGGCAAATCTTCGCGCGGTGCTCATGACGCATCTGCAATGCAGCGTTCCACCCAGGGCAGGCAGGCTGCCCAAGGTAGGCAATCTGCTTCGCAGACTTCGCAGTTTAAGGCTGCCCAGCCCACCCAGGGCAGGTATGGCCGTTCTGAGAACCACGCAGAGGCTGCTCAACAGCCTCGCAGCGCACGTAGGGGCCTCGACACACAGAAGTCCCGTGGCATCAATCAGGATTCCCTCATCGCCACCGAGGCAACAGGCTCATACGCAGACTTGGCAGCAAACGAAGCCCAAGCAAACAAGCTCGGCCCGGTTGTCATTTCTCTGCGCAACGTCACCAAGGTGTACCCCGCGCAGCCTGACAAGCCTGCATTGGCAGGTCTTTCTCTGGATATCCGCGCAGGCGAGTTCGTCTTTTTGGTCGGCCACTCAGGCTCGGGCAAGTCGACGTTTATCCGCATGCTGAACCGCGAGGTTATTCCCACCAGCGGCGAGCTGATTGTTGCCGGCGAGAATTTGCGCACCATTCGCAATTGGCGTGTGCCTTACCTGCGCCGCAACGTTGGCTGCGTCTTCCAGGACTTCAAACTTTTGCCGAACAAGACGGCGTTTGAAAACGTCGCTTTCGCGCTGGAAGTTATTGGCAAGTCACGCCATGTCATCCAAACTCAGGTCCCTGAGGTTTTGCGCCTTGTTGGCCTTGAGGAGAAGATGGACAAGCTGCCCGACCAGCTTTCTGGTGGCGAGCAACAGCGCGTCTCCATTGCTCGCTCCATCGTCAACCGCCCGCCGCTGCTCATCTGCGACGAGCCCACGGGCAACCTCGACCCGCAAACCTCTTTGGGCATCATGCGCTTGCTTGAGCGCATTAACCGCACGGGCACCACGGTGCTTGTTGCCACGCACGACCGCGAGATGGTCGACCAGATGCGCCGTCGCGTCCTTGCACTGGAAAACGGCGTGTTGATCCGCGACCAGAAGAAGGGAGTGTACGGTTACGATGTCTAAGATCATCTATTTCATCAAAGAAGCCCTGGTCAATTCCTACCGCAACATCGGTACGACAATCGGTGGCATTATCACAATTTTCCTGTCTCTTCTCATGGTCGGCGTCTCTATCATCTTCTCCACGATGATTTCAAACGTCACCGAGTCTTTTGAGGAAGAGGTCAACATCCGTCTGTATATCTCAGACAATGCCACAGACGAGCAAGTTGCCACGTTAACGCAATTCTTGGAGTCCCTTGAAACTGAAGAGGGCAATGTCGCCAGCGTGACGTTTATGGATAAAGACCAGGTGCTCGAGACGTTTACCAACCAAACCACGAGCAACCCTGAGATTGTTGAGCAGCTGGATGGCAACCCGCTGCCGCGCACCTATGTTATCGAGCTGAGAGACACTCAGAAGGTTGAAGACACGGCATCGGCCATCATCTCCAACGAGACATTTGCCACCATTGCCGATAACCCCGAAGACCCCTCTGAGTCCGTCAAGTATGGCCAGGGCACGGTTGAGCGCTTGTTCTTGGTGGTCAACATCATTCGCTACGCTTGCCTGGCAGCCATCATTTTGCTGGTGTTTATCTCCTTGGTGTTCTTGAATAACACCATCCGTTTGGCCATCATGGCTCGTCGCAAGGAGATTTCCATCATGCGCTTGGTGGGTGCATCTAACGGCTTCATCCGCGGGCCATTCATTATGGAAGGTGCGCTGCAGGCAGTTGTAGGCGCCATTTTGGCCATCATCGTTCTCTCGATTCTGCGCGTTACGGCGATGCCGAACCTCGAGAGCATGATTTCCTTCCTGCCGCTGACCGTCCCCGACAGCACCTATACCTTTACGTACATTATTTTGGTTATCGCTGGTATCTTTGTTGGTGCGGTGGGCTCGGTCATCTCGATGCGCCGCCACTTGCAAATCTAAACTTTTGCGCAACGCAAACGAAAGGAAAGCACTATGAGCACCATTATTGATGTTTATGGCCGCGAAGTTTTGGACTCGCGCGGAAACCCCACTGTTGAGGTCGAGGTCGCTTTGGACGACGGCTCTTTCGGCCGCGCTACGGTGCCGTCTGGCGCCTCCACGGGCCAGTTTGAGGCCGTTGAGCTGCGCGACCCTGATGACCCGCGCTATTTGGGCAAGGGTGTTCAGCGTGCTGTCGAGCATGTGAATGAAGAAATTGCCGATGCCTTGATTGGCATGGAGGCCACCGATCAGCGCGGCATCGACGCCGCCCTCATCGAGCTGGATGGCACTCCCAACAAGGGCAACCTGGGCGCCAACGCCGTTTTGGGCACCTCCTTGGCAGTTGCCAAGGCCGCAGCCGATTCCACTGAGCTGACGTTGTACAGCTACATTGGTGGTTGCAATGCCCACCTTCTGCCCACCCCGATGATGAACATCCTCAACGGTGGTGCCCATGCCGATAACACCGTCGACATTCAGGAGTTCATGATCATGCCAGTCGGTGCCGAGAGCTTTGCTGAGGGTCTGCGCTGGTGCGCCGAGATTTATCACACCCTGAAAGCCGTCCTGAAGGAGGAGGGCCTTTCCACCGGTGTTGGCGACGAAGGCGGTTTTGCTCCCAACCTGGCTACCAACGAAGATCCGCTGAAGCTCATCACCAAAGCATGTGAGCGCGCTGGCTACAAACCTGGTGAGCAGATCAAGTTTGCTATGGACCCGGCTTCCACTGAGTATTACAACGTCGAGACGGGCAAGTATGTCTTGGCAGGCGAGGGCCGCGAGTTCACTTCTGAGGAAATGGTTGACTACTGGGAGGCCTTGGTTAACAAGTACCCCATCGTCTCCATTGAAGATGGCATGGCCGAGGAAGACTGGGACGGCTGGAAGCTTTTGACCGAGCGCATTGGCGACCGCGTGCAGCTGGTGGGCGATGACCTGTTTGTGACCAACCCCGAGCGTCTTGCCAAGGGCATCGAGCTGGGCGTTGCAAACGCCATCCTTATCAAGTTCAACCAGATTGGCTCTCTGACTGAGACCCTCGAGGCCATTGCTTTGGCTCAGAAGAATAATTACACCTGCGTCATCAGCCACCGCTCTGGTGAGTCTGAGGATGTCACCATTGCTGACTTGGCTGTTGCTGTTAATGCTGGCCAAATCAAGACAGGCGCTCCGTGCCGCACCGACCGCGTTGCCAAATACAACCAGCTCATCCGCATCGAAGAGGAGCTGGGCAGCGCTGCTGAGTATGCTGGCAACGACGCCTTCTACAGCATCAAGCAGTAAGCGCCTGAGCGCTGAGCAGATCTGAAATGAGGGGCGCACACCCGGGCGCCCCTCGCTTACATTGAAACGAGAAATGTTGCCAAACGCACCCGAAAAGAACCAAGGCTCATCGCGCCTGAGACGGCGCGCACGTGTTGCTGCAGAGATGACGGCGCAACAGCGCTCTGCGGCTAAAGTGGTTTCTGAAAAGGACGGGGTTACCAAGCGCAAAGCCAGCGCCGAGCTGGTGAAAGCCACCAAAGAAGAGAGCGCCAAAAAGAAAAAGCGGCGTTCGTTTGAGTTTAGAGGCCCGACGCGCGCCCTGGTGATTGTCTTGGTCGTTGTGCTCGTTTTGGGCTTTATCTTGTACCCCGTTGGACGCTCTTATTACAAATCCCTGCGCGAGCAGCAGCAGCTTGAGGCCACGCTTGAGGCCATTGAGCAGCGCAACGATGAGATCCAAAAGCAAAACGACGCGTTAGAGACCCAAGAGGGCATTGAGGCTCAAGCCCGCGAGGAGCTGGGCTGGGTTTCCGATGGCGAGGAATCGGCTGTGGTGACCAACATCACCGAAGACGAAGACAGTACGGGAAAATTGCCCGAACAAGTTGATGAAGAGAAAATACAGCCACCACACACGTGGTATTACGATATCCTAGATATAGTGTTTTTCGTTAACCTGTAAAACACTGACGTTATGGGGGCGTGGCGGAATTGGCAGACGCAGCGGACTTAAAATCCGCCTCCTTTTAGGAATGAGGGTTCGAGTCCCTCCGCCCCTACCATTTATAATCGCCTAAAAGGCGTGTTGGAATTGTTGGTTTATGCAGCGCAAGCTTGCATATTTAGTGTTTGGGCATTATGGCGAACTTTATTTTTGAGAAGTACCTCAACGACCGTTCTGAAGAGATTGACGCTTATCTGCGCACCTTCTTTAAGGATGGCTCCCATCCTGATATGGCTCGCTACCTTTACACACCGCTTTCCATCTATTCAAATAACGGTGGCAAGCGCCACAGGCCGCTCATCTGCCTTTTGGCCTGCACAGCTGTAGGCGGTAACGAGAAGAAGGCACTTGCGGCGGCTTCTGCCGTGGAACACTTTCATACCGCAGCGTTGATCCATGACGACATTGCCGACGATTCTCAGCTGCGCCGCGGTGAGCCGTGTTTGCACATCAAAGAAGGGGAGGGGCTTGCCATCAACGCAGGCGACCTGGCCCTTTCGTTGGTGACCGGCTCGGTGCTCAACGACGACACGCTGGAAGATTCTCTGAAGATTCGCGTGCTCAAAGAGCTTGTTGATATGACTACCCGCACCATTGAGGGCCAAGCGATGGACATCGGTTGGGCCCGCGATGGCAGGTTTGATATCACCGTTGATGACTATCTGGTCATGGCTGAGCACAAAACAGCGTTTTACTCCGGCGGCGTTCCGCTGGCTGTGGGTGCCATCATCGGTGGCGGCACTGAGGAGCAGATTGAGGTCATGCGCGCCTATGGCATGTCAACGGGCCTTGCCTTCCAGCTGCAAGACGACTTGCTGAACCTGATTGGCAGCAAAGAGGCAGTGAAAAAGGACTTCAGAAGCGACATCACCGAGGGTAAGCGCACGATGGTTGCAGTGCATGCGCTGGCAAATGCCCCAGAAGCTGAGAGCCGCGAGCTTTTGGAGATTCTTTCCGCCCATGAGACCGATCCTGCCCGCCTTGAGCGTGCAGTTCAGATTATGACTGACGCAGGTTCCATTGAATATGTGCGTTCCCAGGCACTTGAACTGGCCAAACAACACCAGGCCGATTTAAAGAGCGTTCTGCCTATGAGCGTTTCTCGCAAGCTGTTGGTGGACATGGCCGACTTCTTTGTGAGCCGCTTGAACTAGGAAATCGCTATGAGAACTGTCAAGTATCGCGATAAGGGCCCCGCTGTTGTGGACGTGCAAAAACGTCTGCGACTTTTAGACTATGCGCTGGAAGTCGATGGAGAATTTCTTGAACACACCCGCGCCGCCGTGCGCGACTTTCGCACCCGCGAAGGTTTGGATGCTGGCGAGACGGTAGATGCTGCAACCTGGTCGGCGTTGGTTGATGCCACCTTTGCCATGGGCGACCGAATGCTTTATTTGCGCATGCCTTATTTCCATGGCAACGACGTTCGCGAGTTGCAAAGTGTGTTGGGCTCGCTGGGTTTTGGAACGGGCGGCGTTGATGGCATCTTTGGCGCCCGCACCGAGCACGCCCTGCGCGAGTTTCAGGCAAGCGTTGCGTTGATTGATGACGGCGTTGCCGGCCCCACCACCTTTGAAGCAATTGCACGCTTGCGCCATGCTTGGGAAGGCAAAGCAGCGGTGACAGATGCTGCAGAAGAACACAGCGGTTTTGCTCGCGCGGCAGAAGCGCTAGAAAACATGGAAGTCTGCTTTTACGGTTTGGACGATGCCGGGCGTGATATCTCAACGCGTGCTGCCAACTTGGCTCAAGCAACAACGCCTTTCTCCCGCGTCAACAGCGCTGATGCATTAAGCGTGGCGCCACCTGCAGGCACACTCATGATTGGCATGGGCTACCCTGAGGCCCTCGAAAATGTCGCTGGTGCCGTGGTTACCTATACTGAAGGGCAGCTGCCCCAACGCATTGCAACTGCTATTGCTGCTGCAGGCAACAGCACGCGCATCTATATCGAGGTGAATGACAACTACCGGGCACGCTATGTCGATATGCCTGATGAGCGATGGAATCAGCATGTCGCCGTTGCAGTTCTCGACGCTTTGTGCATCGCTTTGCGTTAAAAGTGAAGGGATTGTGACGATAGTTCGCAATTATTGCGCTTTGATGTTACTATCATGGGCACTTATGTTTTAGAAGTAATGTGATGACAGACGGAGGAAACGTATGTCAACCAAAATGAATCGACGCGCATTCCTAGGCACCGCGCTGACTTTTGGCGCTCTGTGTGCTCTTGGTGTCGACGCGGGCCCGGCTAATGCTGTGACCCAGGCTGATCTCGACGCCGTCAAGTCCAAACTTGATGCTATGAGTGACGAAGTCGAAGTCGCTATCGATAAGTACAACGGCGCTGTTGAGGCCTATGAGACTGCAACCGCCAAGTGCGAAGAGGCCCAGGCTCAGATTGATGAGGCCCAGGGCAAGATCGACTCACTGCAGGGGCATCTTGCCACGCGTGCTACTTCCATGTATCGCTCCGGCTCCATGTCTTATCTCGACGTCTTGTTGGGTGTTGCCTCCTTTGGTGACTTTGCCACCGTGTGGGATACGCTTAACAGCTTGAATGAGGACGACGCAGACCTGGTTGCCGAGACCAAGACTGCTAAGGCCGAGCTTGAGAGCGCCAAGCAGACCCTCGATGAGCAGCAGGCTGCCGCTCAGCAGGCTTTGTCCGATGCTGAATCCTACAAGCAGTCTGTCCAGGAGAAAGAAGCTGAGTACGAGGCTGAGTACAACAGCTTGAGCGAGGAATACAAGGCAGAGATTGCTGCCGCACAGGCTGCCGCAGCTGCTGCCGCACAGGCTGCTGCTGAGCAGGCTGCCGCACAGGCTGCTGCACAGAGCAGCTCCTCGAGCTCCTCTTCGTCCACCAGCTCATCGCGCTCCTCTTCGTCCAACAACTCATCAAGTGGTGGCTCCAACAAGTCCACGAGCTTCGTTGCTGACACTTCAAGCAGCATCCCCACCCATGGGTCTGTTGTCGACTACGCGGTTTCCCGCATTGGCTGCCCCTATGTCTGGGCTGCCTCTGGCCCGAACTCGTTTGACTGCTCTGGTTTGACCATGTGGTGCTATGCCCAGGTCGGCATCTCGCTGCCTCACTACACCGAGAGCCAGTACGCTTGCGCTAAGGCACGTTTGTCTCCCAGCGCTGCAGCTGCCGGCGACGTCTTGTATCGCAGCGGCCATGTGGCTATCTCCACGGGCGGCACGAACTACATCCATGCTCCCCACTCTGGCGCTTCCGTTTGCTATGGCAGCGGCGGCAACTGGGCAGCGGCTCTGAGGTTCTAATTTCTCAGAACGTCTTGCGTAAGGAAGCGGTTATCTGCTAAAGTACCGCCTTGCGTCATTCGGGATGTGGCTCAGTTTGGTAGAGCGCTCGCTTCGGGAGTGAGAGGTCGCAGGTTCAAATCCTGTCATCCCGACCATCAAAATCAAAAAGCACCCTCAGGGGTGCTTTTTCGTTTTGATGGGGAG